>OIXX01000429.1_pt1 | contig 26423 bp, 22 predicted proteins | sample 1588161 | NCBI WGS metagenome assembly OIXX01 (sample SAMN03283274) | human gut metagenome | biome: human-associated habitat; material: feces | host: Homo sapiens | place: Peru | collected 2012
AGCGGCGGGGAGGCCAAAAAAGGGGTTTGCGGCCAAAGAAGGGGTTTAGGTGCTTTGGGGCTGAGGTGATTATTCAATAGTACATAGAATCGGAAATGAAAATACTACAATTGGGGAAGTTCTACCCTGTACTGGGCGGAGTGGAGAAGGTGATGTTTGATCTGACTGTGGGACTCTCGGAGGTGGGACTCTCGGAGGTGGGGCTTTCGGAGGTGGGGGTGGAGTGCGACATGATGTGCGCGGGAAGCGACGGGAGGGGGACGGAGGTCATCCGGCTTAATCCGCACGGGAGGATACTCTGCCACAGGACTTTGATCGAGGCGGCCAAAACCACGGTCGCGCCGTCGATGGTCACGCGGCTCAGGCGGATCGCCAAGGACTATGACATCATCCACATCCATCATCCGGACCCGATGGCGGCGATGGCGCTCAGGCTGTCGGGCTACAAAGGGAAGGTGGTGCTTCACTGGCATAGCGACATACTCTCGCAAAAAGCGCTTTTGAGATTCTATCTGCCGATTCAGAACTGGCTCATCAAAAGAGCCGACACCATCGTGGGGACGACTCCTGTCTACCTTGCGGAATCACCTTACCTTCAGGGAGTACAGGAGAAATGCCGCTGCATCCCGATCGGAATCGAGCCGGTCATCAGCGACAGCGCGAGAGAGCAGGAGATCAGAAATGAATATTCCGGGCGGCGGATCATCTTCTCGCTCGGGAGGCTTGTGGAATACAAGGGGTACCGCTATCTGATCGAGGCGGCAAAGTACCTCGATGACAGTTTCATGATCCTGATAGGAGGTGGAGGCCCGCTGAGGGAGAGCCTCCAGAGAGAGATCGACGAGCTTGGCGTCGGAAGCCGGGTCAAACTGCTGGGCAAGGTTCCGCAGGAAGACCTGGCGTCCTACTACGGAGCCAGCGAACTGTTCTGCATGAGCAGCGTGATGAAGACGGAGGCTTTCGGAATAGTCCAGATCGAGGCGATGTCAGCAGGAAGACCGGTGATCGCCACAAAGATTCCGGAATCAGGAGTCTCCTGGGTAAACGAGGACGGGGTCTCGGGAATAAACGTCGCACCACGGGACAGCAAGGCCATCGCAGAGGCGATCCTCACCATCACAGACAACGAGGCGACGTGGAAAAAGTTCAGCGCGGGGGCGGCAAAACGCTTCGCGGAGAACTTCACAAAAGAAAAAATGATCTCAAGATGCTTGAATATTTACGCGGAAACATTATCTTTGCACTAAACAGTAGATCCTACCAAGAGCCATAACAGACAAAATGAGTGAAAATACTATGTCAACAAGAAACGAAATGTCCGCGACATTGCCTAGAACAAGTATGAGTACTATTGACGAAAACCTGAAAAGATTTTTTGACTTCATCGCAAGCATATGCGGAATGATTGTCTTCTCCCCGCTTTTCCTTATCATCATGATCCTCATCAAATGCGACAGCAAGGGGCCTGTGATTTTCTCGCAGGAACGGATCGGGAAGGAAGGCAAGCCTTTCACGCTGTACAAGTTCAGGACAATGAACAACTCTTCAGAGGCGGACGGCAAGCCGAAACTCTGCCAGGAGAACGACGAGCGGCTGACCAAGGTCGGTAAGTTCCTCAGGAATCATCATCTGGACGAGCTTCCTCAGCTTTGGTGCGTCGCCAGGGGGGACATGAGTTTCGTCGGGCCGAGGCCGGAAAGAAAATACTACATCGACAAGATAATGGAGGTCAACCCTGACTACGAGCGTCTCTACGAGCTTCGTCCGGGGCTGTTTTCCGAGGCCACGCTTACGAACGGCTACACCGGCACACTTGAGAAAATGCTGACAAGACTTGAGATGGATCTGGACTACCTTGAGAACAGGACGTTGTGGAGGGACACACAGATCATATTCAAGACCGTCACCTCCATTCTTGGCGGTAAGATCTTCTAAGACAATGAGACTGGATTCCACATTGAACCTACGCCGGATCGGCGGCAAGTACATGATCGTCAAGACTGTCGGCGGCAAGGCCAACATGACCGACGTGATTACCCTTAACGAGACGGCCGCCCTGCTCTGGGAGAGATTCTCAGACATGGACTTCACGGAGGAGGAGATGGCGGAATGTCTCTGCGGAGAGTATGAGGTTGACATCCAGACGGCGAGGAACGATGTGCATAATCTTTTGGCGAAATGGAAAGAGTGCGGGATGCTTTCCTCGTCCTGCTGAGGGCGGGTCTGTGGGGAAAGTTTCCCGAGAACCGGGGACTGTTTCCGCTGGATGAGGAGGAATGGGAGCGGGTGTTCGCCATGTCCAGAAGACAGTCGGTCTCCGGAATGGTCTTTGACGGGATCTGTCTTCTTCCCGAGACGCTTCAGCCTTCACCGGCGGTTTTCGCCAAATGGATTGTCATCGCGGATGCCATCGAGGAGTTCAGCGGGCGGATGAACGCCGCGCTTAAGGATCTCACCGGACTGTTTGTCAGTGAAGGGCTTAGGCCGGTGCTGCAGAAAGGCCAGGGGGTCGCGGCGCTTTATCCTGAGCCTTCGCACCGTGAGTGCGGGGACATTGATTTTTATTTTCCTGAAAGGCAGCCGCTCCGACAGGCTCCGCGACCGGGAAAAGAATCACCTCTTCCGGTCTCTGATCCCGCCGAGGTGACAGGGGAAACAATGGATGACAAGGCGGTGGAACTGGTGAGGAGGCACGGCGTGACGGTGACGCGGATGCCGGACGGGAGCCAGACCTACGAATGGCACGGCATCGATGTCGAGCATCATCCTGCGATCATCGACCTGCGCTCCCCTGCCGCCATCAGGCTGTCCGGCGAGCTGGACGAGACACGGGAATTCGTCCCGACGGACATCGCGGACGGCTTGAGGGTGCCTTCCCCTGCCCTCAACGCCTTGATGCTGAACTCGCATATTCTTAAACACGCGCTCGGCAGAGGAATCGGACTACGTCAGATGTGCGACCTCGCGATGGCGTACCACAGGATCAGCGAGGAGGGAAAGATTGATGAATATGGCGGGCGGATCCTCGCGTTCTACCGCCGTGTCGGGATTGTGAAATGGAGCATGTTGCTGCATTCGTTCCTGGTCGGAGTGATTGGACTGCCGGAGGCGGAACTGCCATATTCAGAGAAGATTGTGCCTTACGGGGCGCTCTGGAGGATCGTGGAGGAAGGCGGGAATTTCGGGCAGCACCGGGAGACGGGTGCCTCGGCAGGGACGGACGTATCAGCAAAGACGGGAGCCTCGGCAGGGACGGACGTCTCGGCAAAGGCGGGAGCCTCGGCAGGTTCGAATGTCTCAGTAGGGACGGACGTCTCGGCAGGCCCGGCGAGCGGAAAGAGCGGTGTGTTCAAGAGAAAGCTGGGGACGGCGGGAATGTTTCTGCGGAGGGCAGGATTCTCTTTGCGGTTCGCTCCGAAAGAGGCTTTTTGGACAGTTTTTGACCTTGCCAAGGGACAATTCAGAAAATAATAACGACTTTTGTACAGTCATGGACTTGAGCAAAGGCCGATTCAGAAGATAAATGATGGAGGAAACACGGACATATTCATACAAGGTGGCGGGACTGACTTTTTCGGTCATCGCTCCGGAAGGAATTGACATCGAGGCGCTTCTGCCGTCGTTCAAGGACTTCCGCGCCACTTCTGGGGAGATGTCCGCGCCGGAGCCGCACCGGGAAATGTCCGCGCCGGAGCCGCACCGGGAGCTGCTCCGCCTCACACTACAGGCGGACCCCATTGAGATTCCGTCAGATGCCAAGGAAGTCGAAACGGATGACAACGACATGGGACACACCAGGCTTCTGAGGACAGAGGACGGACGCTACTGCGTCGAACTAAGCGGCAGCCGGGACGGAAAGGTCCTGGGTACATTCATAGCAAACGCTTTATTCTCAAGTATTTACGCATCTATCAGGACTGATGCCGCCACCGCCGGCAGCATCCTTTCCTCCATGCTCCGGATCGCGTTCGCGCAGGCGGTCATCCTCCGCGAGGGGCTGTCGATCCATGCGTCCGCCGTCGTGTCGGACGGAAAGGCTTATCTCTTCCTCGGGAAGAGCGGCACGGGTAAAAGCACCCACGCAAGGCTGTGGCTCAAGAATATTCCCGGATCACACCTGCTGAACGACGACAATCCCGCCGTCAGGCTGATCGACGGATCGCCCGTCGCGTTCGGCACCCCCTGGAGCGGGAAGACCCCGTGCTACCGCGACGAGTCCGCCCCCGTGGGAGGGTTCGTCCGCCTCAGGCAGGGAGACACCGACATATTCACGGAAAAAGAGGATGTCGCCGCCTTCGTCGCGCTGCTTCCGAGCTGCTCCGTGATCCACAGCGACGCCAACCTACAGTCGATGCTATACGACACACTCACAAGACTTTCGGAACGGGTTCCGGTCGGAGAGCTCACTTGCCTTCCTGACGATGAGTCCGCCATTGTTTGTCATAAGAATATAAAATCGATCATAAAATGAAGACTAGATTGTCACAACTGCTTCTGATCCCGCTTCTGGGCATGGCCGTTTCCTGCGGATCGGCGAAGAAGTACGTCTACCTCAACGACATGACCCCGGGCACAGGGTATCCTTTTGATTCCGCCCACGAGGCCGTCATCCAAGCCAACGACAGGCTCGGCATCACGGTCAGCTGCAAGCAGCCGGAGCTCGCCATCCCGTTCAACATCCAGAGCGGCTCGTTCAAGATGTCCTCGGACGGAACAGCCTCGTCATCCCCGGCGGCCAACGAGGCGGGCTACAAGGTCGACGCCAAGGGAAACATCGAGTTTCCTATCCTTGGAAACATCCATCTTGAAGGACTTACCTTGAGCCAGGCCTCGGACAGGATCAAGAATCTGATCATCGACGGCGACTACATCAAGGCTCCCATAGTGAGCATGGAGTTCCTCAACTTCAAGTACACCGTCTGGGGAGCCGTGAGCAAGAACGGAACGTTCACCGTGGAGAGCGGCAGGATCACCTTGCTGGAGGCGATCGCCAACGCGGGCGACCTAACCAACAGGGCAAGGCTCGACAGGGTGGCCGTCATCCGGGAGGAGAACGGCGACAAGCGGATCTACTTCCACGACATCCGCAACAGCAACATCCTCCAGTCGCCTTGTTTCTTCCTGCAGCAGAACGACATCATCTACGTGCAGCCTAAGTTCGGCAAGAAGGACAGAGAGGACAGGAGCATGCAGATCGCCACAATGTTCATGAGCGCCATCACAGCCGCGAGCTCCGTCATCTGGGCAACCTCGACATTCAGAAAAGACTAACCCCGTCACACCTATAATCAACGAATATGCAGACAAACAATACCACCGGCAGAAACGATCAGGATGTCAACATCATCGACATCCTGCTCTTCCTGCTCTCCAAATGGAAATGGTTCGTCGTTTCCGTGATAGTGTTCGGCAGCCTGGCCTGGTTCCAGTACGCCAGGACTCCGAAGACCTATTTCCGCTCCGCCACCGTGATCATCAAGGATCCGTCCAACAAGATCTCCTCGGCGGGACTTGACCGCTACGACAACTACATCAACAAGGTGAACGTCGCCAACGAGATCCTCCAGTTCCGGTCCAAGAAACTGATGCGGGAGGTTGTGAGCCGCGTCAACGCCGACATCGACTACAAAGTCAAGGACGGCCTCCAGATGACGGAGCTCTACAAGAAGTCTCCGGTCTCTGTCCGCTTCCTGGACACGACTCCCGAGACGCGGCTGAGCATGGTCGTGACCCCGGTGGACAGCGGCAAGGTGATTGTCTCCGACTTCGGCACGGTCGACGGCGACAAGAAATGGTCGGTCAGGATGAAGGACACGGTCAGCGTGGAGGGAGTGCGGCTCATCATCGCCCCTACCAACTACTACACGACCTCCTGGATGGGCGAGCATATTCAAGTGACGAAGAACCCCCTCTCGTCGGTGGTCGGCTACTTCGTCTCCAGTCTCGGCATCAGGCAGGAGGAGGACGAGGCCTCGATTCTCACCCTCTCCCTTAAGGACCGCTCCTCCGCAAGGGCGGAAGACGTGCTGAACATGCTGATCTCGGTCTACAACGAGGAGGCCATCAACGACAAGAACCAGGTGGCCATCAACACCGCCGAGTTCATCAACGAGAGGCTCATCATCATCGAAAGCGAGCTGGGAGGCGTGGAGTCCCATCTGGAATCCTTCAAGCGCGAGAACCGGATCGTGGACATCGCGACGACAGCCGGGATGTATGTCGGTGAGTCCCAGAAGTACAACACCAACGTGATGGAGCTTGAGACCCAGCTCCGCCTGGCCACCTACATCAAGGACTACCTCACGGACCCGACAAGGGAGATCGACCTGATCCCCGCCAACACGGGCATCAGCGACATGAACATCGAGAGCCAGATCGCCCAGTACAACACCGTGAAGCTGCGCCGCGACAAGCTCATCGAGGACAGCAGCGAGAAGAACCCGATCGTGGAGGAGCTGAACACCTCGCTGAGGGCGATGAAACAGTCCATCATCAGGGCCGTGGACAACATGATCGTCAGCATCAATGTCCGCCGCAACGACGCGCAGTCGCGTGAGTCACAGGCACAGTCCCGCGTCTCGTCCATCCCTACCAAGGAACGCCAGATGCTCTCGATCGAGCGCCAGCAGAAGATCAAGGAGTCGCTTTACCTCTTCCTCCTGAACAAGCGCGAGGAGAACGCCCTCTCCCAGGCGATGGTGGACAACAACGCGAGGGTGATCGACGGAGCCTCCGGGCCAGGCGATCCGATCGCCCCGAGCAGGAACAAGATCCTGCTTCTGGGGCTGCTGCTCGGACTGGCCGTGCCGGGAGTCATCTTCCTGATGATCATGTTCCTGGACACGAGGATCCACTCAAGGAAAGACATCCAGGGCAAAGTCAGCGCACCGTTCCTCGGAGTGATTCCGGAACAGGACAAGGACAATGAGGGTTTCGCCTCGGAGGCGTTCAAGATTGTCCGCACGAACATGTCCTTCCTTTCAAGAAAAGAGAAGATCAAGGTGATAATGTGCACCTCGTTCAGTTCCGGGGACGGAAAGACTTTCGTCTCCGCCAACCTGGCTAAAAGCTTCATCTCCGCCAGGAAGAAGGTGATCCTTGTGGATCTTGACATCCGTAAGGGAACCCTGACCTCACAGTTCGGCAAGCACAGCCACCACCACACCGTAGGCATCACAAACTTCCTGGCCGACTCTGACATAGCGCTGGATGACATCATCACCCACGAGACCGGTGTGGAAGGCCTTGACCTCATCCCGTCAGGCTCCATCGCGCCGAACCCCGCCGAACTCCTGATGGACGAGAGGCTGGACGAGATGTTCGCCGAGTTGAGGAACCGCTACGACATCATCATCACAGACTCCGTCCCTGTCGGTCTTGTGGCGGACGCGACGATCGCCAACCGCGTCGCCGACATCACGCTCTTCGTGGTGAGGGCCGGCCGCCTTGACCGTCGCCAGCTTCCTGACATCGAGACCATGTACCAGGAGCGGAAACTCACGAACATGTCGCTGATCCTCAACGGCGCCGACTACCACCATCACGGCTACGGCTATGGCTATGGCTACGGGTACGGCTATGGTTATGGTTATGGCTATGGCTACGGCTACGTGGATGGCAAGAAAAAGAAACGGAAAAAGTAGCCGCTGATCTTGTAGGGAGAAACATCTTCCTGCTCGGGAATAGTCCTGAATGCGAAGTAAACGTTTTAAATCACGAATAACGAGAATATTATACTTTTTTTGTTGCATTTTTTCCAATTAATACATATCTTTGCTTTTGATTGGTTTAGAGCATTGCAAGACATTGAAATAACAATGATAATAAATTAGTTTTCAAGAAAATACTAATAAGAAGACAATATGAAAAAACATCTGATTACAGCGGCTATAGTCGTGCTGGCAGTAACCCCGGCACTTGCCCAGCCGTCAGTGAAAACGGACACAACGGTAAACGTCATCTATTCCGCAGACAAATTCAAAGTGGAGACCAATCGTTTCAAATATGACTGGTTCATCAACGTCGGAGGCGGAGCCCAGATTTATTTCGGAGACCACGACAAGCAGGCAAAGTTCGGAGACAGGCTTGCTCCCGCATTGAACATAAGCGTAGGTAAATGGTTCACCCCGGCTGTCGGAGCGAGAATCGCCTACAATGGACTCAGCATGAGAGGAGCCACCCAGCAAGGTCCGGACGAAGCGTTCTCGACAGGAAAGGAGGTTCCCGGAAAGGGCGGAAGCGGCTACTGGCTGAACAAGCAGAAATTCTCGTTCGGTGATGTCAGGATGGATGCCATGCTCAATCTTTGCAATGCGTTCCACGGCTACAAGGCGGAAGGCCGCTTCTGGAATCCAAGCCTCTACGCAGGTCTGGGATTCGCCTGGACATACGATGAGCCAGGCAACGGCAAGTCCAGATCCCACGAGGTTTCCGCCAGCATAGGAACAAGCAATGACTTCCGCTTGAGCGACGCATGGGCGATAAACCTCGATGTTCGCGGAATGTTTGTCAATGACCGCTTCGACGGAGAGATGGGTCATCGCTGGGGCGAAGGTGTGCTGAGCGCCACGATTGGTCTGACCTACAACATCGCACCACGCGGATGGAACAAGAGCAAGACCGTTGTCAAGACTGTCAATAACAACATAGCCGACTTCCAGAAGGCTCTCAGCGAGTCCGAAGCTGAAAGGATCAGACTCGAGAAGGAACTCGGCGAACTCAGAGCCCAGCCTCAGATTGTCGAGAAGCAGACCACGATCGCCGCTCCTTACTTCGTGATCTTCGAGATCAACAAGAGCAAGCTCAGCAAGGATTCCCGTGTGAACCTTGGAATGCTCGCCGAGATCATCAAGGCTAACAACATCAAGTACATCGTGACCGGTTACGCCGACGCCGCGACCGGAAACAAGAAGATCAATGACAAACTCAGCCGGAAACGCGCCGAGGCCGTCTACGAATGTCTCACTAAGGAATTCGGAGTTCCGGAGTCACTTCTTGAGATTGACCACAAGGGTGGCGTGGAGAACATGTTCTACGACGACCCTGCACTGAGCCGCGCGGCAATCACTAAAGCATTGTAGTTCCGCCTCTACCTGATTGACTGACCAAGACGGCGGCATGGCACCTCAAGAGTGCCGGCTACCGTCTCAGTCAGTTTTAAGAGAAGACATTTGGTAATGTCAGAATTCTAATTGAAATAAAGTTTTATGAATAAAATGAAAAACATCAAACGATTCTATGTCTCTCCAGACTCAAGGAGGGAAAGAGTGGTCATGGAAAGTACCGTCTGCGCCGGCAGCGAAGTAACTAAAATTAAATCCACCAAGGAGAACGTCGAGGTGGACGAATGGGATTCGATCCAGAATGGAGTAACCTTTGATTAATCTGAAAAAACAATGAGAAAAGCAAGCAGAACACTCGCGGCCGCATTCATGGCGGCTATCGTTCTTGCCGGGTGCCAGAACGAGGAACCGATGAATAAAGTGAAGGAGGGGCTTCCTGTAAGCCTTTCGTTCAATATGGAGGTGCCTGAAATGGACGAGATAACCGTCACAAGGGCAACAGAGGAGCAGGAGACAAAAGTCGAGAAGATGGCTATCCTCTTCTACAACGCCAATCAACCCAACTCGACACCGATCATCGTGAAGGTCAGGAATCTTGGCGAGCCAACAAGAAGGAACAGCAACACCAACTGGCTCTACACGATCGAACTGAATGAGGACCAGCTCACCGTCGGCGACAGGAAAGTGACCAGCGGCGAATGGTACATGTACCCTATCGCCAATTACGACAAGTACACGGTCGTCAATCTGGATGAACTGGCGGGGAAGACGCTCGCCGAGTTCAGGAGCCACACTATCACAGCCTCTGGACGTGACATCACCTCCACGTCTGTGCTGATGTCGGGACACTACGGCGACAAAGAGAACACTACCACCATCACTCTCCAGCCGGGCGAGAACACCTTCGACAAGGTCTTCCACCTCAAGAGGATAGTCTCCAAGAATGTCTTCGTACTCAAGAGCGGGACAGGGGTGACCTTCATTCCGAAGAATTACAGCATCTACAACTACTCCACATCGTCAACCCTGCTCCAGAGGGATGAGCTGAATGAATATGCCGGTGACGACACCTTCACCAAATTCGAGGAACTTCCTATCGCGGCTCCGGCCGCCGGCGGCGATTACTCTTTCTCATTCTACATGCCGGAGAATGTGCAGAAGCCGGCCGCCTCGCCGACTTCATGGTCTTACGCCGACCGCGAGAGAAGGGAGAGTGACTACAGCACATTCACCTATGCTCCGGCCAAATCAACCTACGTTGTGATCGAGGGTACTTACGAGGGTCCGGGCGAGAGCGGGACAGACCACGTGACAGGAACCGTGAAGTACACCATCCACCTCGGAGACTTCGGCAACAGCACCGATGCGTCAAACACGAAATTCGGCAACTTCTCCGTGACACGTAACGCAAGGTACACCTACACGATAACGGTCAACGGAGTGAAGAACATCATCGCCGAGGCAAAAAAGGTGAGCGACAATCAGCCGGGAGCCGAGGGACAGATCATCAAGCCGTCCCCGCACGTCATCGTCAACCTTGACGCACACTTCGAGAATGTGCTGCTGACATTCTCGAAGACAAACATCGAGAAATGCATTGTCAGCGGCACTGTACCTGCGGGAGACGGAAAGATGACCTCCTTCACCGTTCAGGAAGGATCAACAGATCCGCACCTTGAGGACATCGCCTGGGTGAAGTTCGGCAAACCTGCCAGTCAGACGGAATTCGCAACATATCCCGGAGACGCCAACTTGGTGAACATCTACGACTTGATTGATGAGATAAAGGCCGGCACCGCGACACACTGCATAATAAGCGGAGACAATGTCTACACGCAGGCCTACGTGGACGAGTACTTCTACAATGACAAGCCTTACAAGGACTTCGTCAACACGGATGACAGGGACTTGTCATTCACCATCGGCAATGCCGAGATCAGCAACGACGGACACAGCTCCTACATCGAGGGTCATGGCTTTACACTCAAGCAGAAGTCAATCAAGACATTCTATAAAGACAATGTGGGTAATCCATTCGGATTTGAATCTGTGGAGGAGACACCGGCTGCAACTTTCACCGGTAATGACGACTATCCGGGAACGGAATTGCAGAACGGATTGAAAAACACCTGGGAGATCATCAACACTAAAACAACCAAGACGTGGACCGACTATGTGAACATTGCCCAAAACGGCTTCACAGGGGCGACTCCTCCTACCTCGGCCAACATAATGACCACTGACGGAACCAATCCGATGTTCGAATGTCTCTCAAGAAACAGAGACCTCAACGGTGACGGCAAAATTGACGAGGACGAGGTAAGGTGGTACCTTCCTAGCGTCCGCCAATGCATCTTCGCCTGGTGCGGTAAGAAGTCTCTGCCTACAGAGATATCATTCGAGACGACGAACTATGCGACAAGTACAAACCTGGGCTTCCGTATCTGGTGGGCTTTGGAGGGTACCGCAATCAGTTCCTGGTCTAATATGGAGACAAATCCTATGATACGATGCGTCAGGAATCTTGGCACAAACTCAACCTCGGGTGAAGTCTCGGATATCACAAGCTGGGACCAGGAGAACTATGTCGTGACAGTGAACGGCCTCAAGGACGAGACCTTGAGAACCAACATGCAGATCGGAGAGTATCCTGAGCACGAGAATTTCGATGCGGCGAGTACATTGCCTAAGGCTTTCAAGATCGCCAGTGCGGATCTGAACATTCCGGCAAGCGGAGAGGACACCTATGCTCCTGAAATCACAGTTGGCGAGCTTAATCCTACTGGAACATCAGGGAGTTGGTCTTCCCAGAAGACTCATAATATAACTGTCCCGATAACGATCACTAATTACGATGCTTCTAAGAACTACACCTATCAAATCGGAGCCGATAACGAAGTAAATGTTACGTCAGCAGCGTTCAATGTCAGGGTTACAATCAACCTTTCATCAACTAATAATGGTGCGACAGCATCGACAACAATTAAAATAAAGAGCGACAACGGCAATTTCACATCATTCAATGTGACGGTTACACTGACAACAAGCTATTTGGGGAATTATTACACATACACATACAGCAAGTCTACGCCTCAACAAACAATAGTTACTGGTGGAACCCCAGCCAAAAACACCTTCAAGTACACTGAGATCATGAACGGTGACTGGTGCGAGAAATACTACCAGGAAGGCACCGACGATCTGGGCAAGTGGAGGATCCCGAACGAGAAGGAGCTCTACTTCATCACAATGTACTGTGGTGAGGAGATTACCGGCAATCTCGCCGGTTATCCGTCTTCCGGAACCCAAACCGGAACCATGCGATACGCAGCAAAGACCAAATACGAGCGTCCAGAGGGTTCCCTTGTCGAGTACATGATCTACTACTTGCAGAAGGACGGTAATTCAGGTACTCCAATAATAACAACCGGTCACGGACAGTCCGATGCGGACTTTACAATCCGATGCGTCCGTGACGCGCCTCAGGGTACCAGATCCTACGACTCCTCCTACAGTAGCGGAGGAACGGGCTTCGGACTGTAGAGGATGACCTAAAGACTTAACCTATGGGTAAATAGATTAAACTCTTTAACACATAGGTTATGAAGCGTACATATTCAGCATCTGTGCTGATGGTGCTGGCGGCACTGATGGCCGCCTCCTGCGCCGACAACAACGAGACGGAGGTACTGGAACAGGAGTCGATCTCCCTTACCGGAGAAATAGGACAGATTCCGGTGACAAGAACCCAGATCGACATCGAGCCGACCGAGGACGGATCCCTTGGGATATTGTGGTCCCCAGAAGACAGAATCGGCGTGTTCGGAAACACCACCCCCAACGCCCCGTTCGACGGCACATTCTCCACTCCTGTGAGTTCCGGAGAGTTCAAAGGCTCGCTGTACACAAGCGACCGGCCAAGGTTTGCCTACTATCCTTACGTGAAAGGGGCGACGGACAGCAGAGCGATCCCGGTCAATGTGGCCTCTGTGCAGTACTACACGGACGAAGCTTCTATCGCCGCCAACGATGTGAAGGCCAGCGACACTCCCGTCATCAAAAAAGATGGAGGCTATGGATTTATATTCAAGCCTCTGGTGTCCTTCCTGAAGACGGAGGTGACATTCGGAAGCAAGCTTGACGAGGTCGCAAGCTCGGAGAGACTCCAGTCCATCATATTCAGACAGAAAGCTGAGGGGACCGCGGCTCCTCGCGCCTGGACCGGTGATTTCACAATGAATCTAACCAATCTGGCTTCGGGTCTTGCCGCTGTTGACGGAAAGACCTCATCGCAGATCACTGTAAAACTGGCGAAGGACGAGGAAGGAGGAATCTCGGTTGGCAGGAAGGCTGTCGTGTATGCCTCCATCGCGCCAGGCATCAGGAAAGGTGACGAGATCGAGATTCAATTATTGACTGACTCCCACAAGGTGACATTCGAGGTCAAGGCTCTCGTTGATTTCCAGGCCGGAGCATGCTACAACATTCCTCTGAACCTTGATGACTTGAAGCCGGAGAACAACTGCACGGTCGAAAACATCAGCACGACTCCACTGGAGTTCAAGAGTTTCGGGTTCGAGATCGCCAAGAACGAGTCAAGCCTTCTGAAGAAGACGGCGGTTCTGAACGCCAGTACCTCCAAGACCGAAGTCAAGGCCGCGGAGGATTTCAGCTGCGCGATCGACAAGGACGCCGGCACGGTCTCTTGCTGCATCCCTTACCTTTACAACTTCACGCTTGTACCGACGTTCACGGTACCTGAGGGAGTGAGTGTTCTTTGCAACGGTGAGGTTCAGGAAAGCGGTGTGTCAAGCCAGGATTTCCGGATTCCTGTTGAATATACCCTTGTCAGCGGCACGCAGAGAAAGGTGTTTACCGTTACCGTCACGAACACCGGACTGCCGGTGGTGGTTGTCAATGTCAACACTCCGGGAACAGTCAGCTTCCTTGACTTCGCCATCCCTGCAAAGGGCACGGACTGGAGCAAGGCCGACGACATCGCTGTCTACAAAAACGGTGTGGCGGACTTGAATAAGGCCGGTTGCAGCATCAGGCTCAGAGGAAACACGTCATCCAATTACGACAAGAGGCCGATGGCTATCAGGCTGAACAAAAAGGCGGGCATCCTTGGGATGAAGGAGCACAAGAGATGGATTCTGCTCTCTCCGTGGACGGACATGTCACTCATTCGTAACTATCTGGCGTTCAACATCGCCCAGACTATCCAGAACCATTTCATCAACGGGCCGACAGACGGAAGCACCTTAGGTAAGGGATTGGTCTGGAATCCTTCAGGGCAGAACGTCGAGCTGGTCATCAATGGCATCCACGCCGGCAACTATCTTTTCTGCGAGCAGATCAAGATCGATGAGAGCAGGCTGAAAATGACAAACCCGATATTTGAGGATGTTGTCGAGAAAAACACCAGCCCTGCCGTGAAGGATTGCAGCTACCTTATCGAGTTCGACAACAATTACGACGAGACCTGGAAATTCAAAACCTCAATGCGTGAATTGCCTTGCTTGTTCAAGGATGACTTCAAGGTTACAGTGAATAATATCACATATGATGGCAGCGCGATTTTCGAGAATCTGAAAACCTACATCAACGCCATCGAGAGCAACCTTACCAATGGTTATTACACAGAGGCCTACAAGAGTCTCGACATCAACTCCGTGATCGACTACTGGTTTGTCTACGAGATCGCGATGAACGACGAGATACAGCATCCGAAGAGTGTCTACATGTACAAGGACGGGGACGGAAAACTCTGCGCCGGGCCGGTTTGGGACTTTGACAGCCAGAACTTCACGAATGTGGATACGGAAAAGAACGCTTACTACTATCACACATGGAGTTCACTTCTCATCGAAAGGGCCATTAAATATTATGAGAACCCAAGGAGGTACTATATGTGGTGGCCTCTGTTGATGAAGGATCAGAACTACATCAATAGGGTCAAGGCTCGCTGGGCGGATGTCTACCCAGACTTGATTGATGTCGCCAACAGAGTCGTGGAGGAGAGGCGCGCCGCAAACAGGCTTTCTGATGAGTATAACCGAAAGATTTGGAAGGTCGGTAATTATCTGGATGAGCATTGGCTGTGCGGTGACGAGAAGATGGAGTTCGACGATGTGATGGACAACCTCAAGTACTGCTACAACAAGCGTCTTGAGAACCTCAACAACACCATCACCAACCTTAGTAAGTGGAACTGATCACACCACACCGATGAATTTCTGATCTTACCCTTTGATTATTACCGGCAATTTTGCTAATTTTGTGTCCCGGTGAGAGGTCTTGCTCAGGCCTCTCACCGTTTTTGTGAAGAGTCATTTCTCCACTATAGGGAACAGTAAACTCTGAGTGTAAGCATTCGATAAAGTACGACTGTCAGTTTGCTCACGAAGGCCGCCCGCGGGTCACGCTCGTGAGCAGGAACGCCCGTTTTGCTCACGAAGGCCACCTGCGAGTCACGCTCGTGAGCCAAAGCACCTGTTTCGCTCACGAAGGCCGCCTGCGGGTCACGTTCGTGAGCCAGAACGCTTGTTTCGCTCACGAAGGCCGTCCGCGGGTCTCGCTCGTGAGCAGGAGCGCCTGTTTTGCGCACGAAGGCCGCCTGCGGGTCACGCTCGTGAGCAGGAACGCCCGTTTCGCTCACGAAGGCCGCCTGCGAGTCACGCTCGTGAGCCAAAGCACCTGTTTCGCTCACGAAGGCCGCCTGCGAGTGTAAGCAAATCCGTTGATGACCGATAACAAAAAACCGTTCTTATCGAAATCCGGCATTAGCGAGGTCGGATTGATCTCAGCAAGACATGTATTGATTACAATATCGAAGTTACAGATTTTATCCATGCATCATTGCTTACATTAACTATTATTATTCTGAATGTCAAAACTTATGATCTCAAACATCCAATCGGCACAACATACACTCCATCTGTTCGTTTATAGGCAAAGTCACCAACACCTGTCAGCACCATACAAAAAGCAGGGGCTTTCATTCGGGAGGTGTCTATGATATTTGAAAGTGCCATTAAGGTTTTTGCACCGTCCTCAATCAACTTTTCTCCACCTAACTTTATTTCAATAAGACCATATGAGCCATTACGCAAATGTACCACAGCATCACATTCCAAACCATTCTTGTCTCTATAATGATATACAGAGCCATCCAAGGCATCGGCATAAACCCTAAGATCTCGAATGCACATTGCCTCAAAAAACAACCCAAATGTATTCAGGTCATTAATTAAATCATTAGGACCTAGTCCAAGAGCTGCCACACCAACTGACGGGTCGACATAGTACCTTGTGTCTGATGTGCGAACAGCGGTTTTACTTCTTAAGTTGGGATTCCACGCCGGCATATCCTCTATTATGAATATTTTCCGCAAGGCAGTAAGGTATGAATCTATTGTTTCATCACTTACATCCTCCGGTTCATTTGCTGATATATCGGCAAGGATTGTCGCGATACTTGCTTGAGAGCCTTGATGTCTGGCATAAGAACGCATAATTCTCTTTGCCCGTTCGGCATCTCGTTTTACGTTGTCAACTCGTGATATATCGCTATTTGTTATCGCTTTATAATATTCTGTCGCCTGCAATAGTGCTGCCTTTTCTGTTTTCTTTTGCAAAGCCTTAGGCCACCCTCCACGGCAAACAACAAAAGCAAGCATCGGCAATGTAAGTTTATTCAAAGCTCCTATTTTATCAGGTGTAAGAAACAAATCCGATAGGCTTATCTCACCAGTAGAGTCGCCGGATTCCCACAAACTCATAGGGCGCATGGTAAGCCATCCGTATCTTCCAGTACCTGTATGATGAATATCTTTAGCTTCAGCAGGCACCGCAGAACCTGTAAGCATAAATTGTCCATCTTCGCCTCTATGGTCTACCTCAAATCGGATGGCATCCCAAAATTGGGGAACTTCCTGCCATTCATCAATCAAACGAGGAGTTTCCCCCTCAAGCAAAAAGCTAATATTTGTTTGCGCCATCTGTTTGTATTGCTGCTGTTTGGTAGGGTCATCCATATAAATAATGCTTTTAGCCTGTTGCTCTGCTGTAGTTGTTTTGCCACAAGCCTTGGGACCTTCTATCAAGACAGCACCCATTGCCTCTAATTTATCACGTAGCAGTTGATCTGCTATTCGATTCTTATATTCCATAGAATTATATTTTGGTGCAAAGATAGTACATTCCTTTGTAATTCAATTCATTTTGAATATTTTTTTGGAAAAATGGCGTATTTATATTTGGATATTTGGCTTTATTTTGATTGGGAATTTGGCGTGCACTTATTTTAAACATTGCACCGCAACAGGAATGATCATGATGGACTGGGTAGGCAACTTTAAGTCCGGACGCTACGAGGTCTATGGCGATCTCCTGCCTCAGGCCATCATCAACAACAACTTCAATTACTTCAAAAAATAGTGTTCCTTTGACACCGGACAAGGAGCATGTATTTTAGCCCCCAACCCGGTGACCATACCATAGGCAGCGGCGGCCAAAAGTTTGGCCGTCGCTGCTATTTTCAAAACCATGCGCACAATGAGGAGGCTGAAGGCCGTCTGCGGGTCACGCTCGTGAGCCAGAACGCTTGTTTTGCTCACGAAGGCCGTCTGCGGGTCACGCTTGTGAGCCAGAACGCTTGTTTTGCTCACGAAGGCCGCCTGCGAGTCACGCTCGTGAGCAGGAACGCCTGTTTCGCTCACGAAGGCCGCCTGCGGGTCACGCTTGTGAGCAGGAACGCCCGTTTCGCTCACGAAGGCCGCCTGCGGGTCTCGCTCGTGAGCAGGAACGCCCGTTTTGCTCACGAAGGCCGTCTGCGGGTCACGCTTGTGAGCAGGAACGCCCGTTTCGCTCACGAAGGGCGCCTGCGGGTCACGCTCGTGAGCAGGAACGCCTGTTTCGCTCACGAAGGCCGCCTGCGGGTCACGCTTGTGAGCAGGAACGCCTGTTTCGCTCACGAAGGGCACCTGCGGGTCACGCTCGTGAGCCAAAGCGGCTATTTTGCTCACGAAGGGCTTGGCACTTAGTACATATTCGACTTCTGACCTACTTTACTGGCGTGCTGTCGTGGTTACTGGCGGCGGTACCCATGAATGAATATTCCTTGGCGAACATATTCGTTAAAATTATCCGTGATAAGTGGGAGTTGTTATTGCGAAAATGGTTATTTTTGCAAAATGCTTTTTTGTTGGTAGATGCCTCGGGGAAGAAAGAGTGTGCCGGTGGCATATTATTGACGGCTAAGGATTATCTACCAAAAAGATTTGGACAGGCTGGACAGGCTGAACAGGCTGAACAGGTTGAACAGGTTGGACAGGTTGGACAGGTTGGACAGGCTGGACAGGTTGGACAGGCTGGACAGGCTGAACAGGTTGAACAGATTGGACAGATTGGACAGATTGGACAGGTTGAACAGATTTGTTTAACGAATACATAGACGAATACATAGACGAATACATAGTTAGTTAACCTTAATAATTTGGAAGAAAATGGTTAAAGTCAATTTGGGAGGATGCGCCTCCTTTGTCAAAGATGAAGATTACAAGAAATACGTCGGCAAGGCTCTTGAGGCTTTCGATGTGCTTGAAAGCGAGAGCGGTGCGGGCAACGACTTCCTCGGATGGAAGCATCTGCCATCGCAGACGCCGGAGTCACTGATCGCCGATTGCGAGGCGGTACGTGACTGCTGGAAGGCAAAAGGTGTCAACCTGGTGGTCGTTATCGGCATCGGTGGATCCTATCTCGGAGCCCGCTGCGCCATCGAGGCACTCTCCCACAATTTCGCCAAGCAGCTCAGCGGAGCGAAGGAAGCTCCTGAAGTTGTATTCGCCGGAAACAACCTTTCCGAGGAATATCTCGCCGAGCTCATGGATCTCGTGGCCGAGAGGAATGTAGCCACAGTCGTGATCTCCAAGTCCGGCACCACCACCGAGCCGGCTGTAGCCTTCAGAATCGTGAAGGAACACATCGAGAAGAACTACACTGACGCATCCGAAAGGATAGTCGCCATCACCGATGCCCACAAGGGAGCCCTCAAGACCCTTTCCACACAGGAAGGCTACAAGACATTCGTCGTTCCGGACAACGTGGGAGGCCGGTTCTCCGTCCTCACTCCGGTCGGACTTCTGCCGATCGTGCTGGCGGGATTCGATGTGCGCGAGATGATCGCCGGCGCTGTCGAGATGGAGAAGGCTCTCGCGGTGAAAGGCGAGGAGAACCCTGCGGTACAGTACGCCGCGATGAGGAACCTGCTCTATTCGGAACTTGGCAAGAAGATAGAGATCCTGGTTGCCTACAATCCTAAGTTCCAATACCTTGGAGAGTGGTGGAAGCAGCTCTACGGCGAGTCGGAAGGCAAGGATCTGAAAGGAATATTCCCGGCCTCCGTCAACTTCACCACAGACCTCCACTCGATGGGACAGTTCATCCAGGACGGTGACAGAGACGTGTTCGAGACCGTTGTGAGCATCGAGAAGAGCAACCGCGAGATTGTCATCGGAAGCGACGCGCAGAACCTCGACCAGCTCAACTACCTCGCCGGCCAGCACGTGGAACACTGCAACGCCATGGCCCAGCTTGGAACCAAGCTCGCGCACATCGACGGCGGCGTGCCTCAGCTGGAGATCGCCATCGAGAGGATCAACGCCCACAACCTCGGCGGCCTGTTCTACTTCTTTGAATATGCCTGCGGGATCAGCGCCTACGTACTCGGTGTCAATCCGTTCAACCAGCCTGGCGTGGAAGCCTACAAGAAGAACATGTTCGCCCTCCTTGGCAAACCCGGCTACGAGGAGCAGGGCAAGGCGCTTCAGGCAAGACTATAAAACAAAAGAATATGACCTGCGAACAGAAATTCAGGGAAACGTACAGACGGGAGCCGGAAGGGCTCTCGTTCTGTCCGTACCGTGTGTGTCCTCTCGGAGCCCACTCCGACCACCAGCTCGGAAAGGTTACCGGACTGGCGATTGACAAGGGAATCCGCATCGCCTACTCCCCAAAGCAGAACGGAGTCATCGAGTTCTCGTCGCTCCAGTTCCCGAAACGGGCGCAGTGGCACGTCAGTTCCGTCCCGGAGCCAAAGCAGGGCGACTGGGCCGACTATCTGCGGGGAGCCACACTCAAGCTCGGGGCGAGATACCCGCTCCGCATCGGACTCAGCGGGGTGATCGAAGGGTCTCTTCCGATCGGCGGACTATCGTCCTCCGCGGCGGTCACGATCGCTTTCCTGAAGGCTCTGTGCACGGTCAACGGCTTCCACCTCTCTGACGCTGAGCTGATCAGCACAGAGATGGCCGCGGAGAACGACTACGTGGGAGTGTCCTGCGGGAAGCTAGACCAAAGCTGCGAGGTCTATTCAAAGAAGGATCATCTTCTCTACCTTGACACCAAGGACGACAGCTACGAGTTGATCCCGACTTCCCCCGCCATGAAGCCCTACGAGATCGCGATTTTCTTCAGCGGCGTGGAGCGCACCCTGGCCGGGAGCAAGTTCAACATGCGCGTGGACGAGTGCCGCAGCGCAGCCTACGCCCTGAAAGCCTACGCCGGCATGGAGTACGGCAAGTTCAGCGAGACCAACCTCCGCGACGTCCCGGTCGAGGTGTTCCGAAAGTTCGGCGACCGTCTTCCGGAGAACTGGCGCAAGAGGGCGGAACACTGGTTCGGTGAATATGCCCGTGTCGAGAAGGGTGCGGAAGCGTGGAGAAACGGCGACATCGAGGCATTCGGCCAGCTCAGTTTCGAGAGCGGACGCTCATCCATCGAGAAATGGGAGACCGGCTCTCCAGAACTGAAAAAGATCTACGAGATCATGACCAGAACCGACGGCATCTACGGAGGCCGCTTCAGCGGAGCCGGATTCAAGGGCTGCTGCATGGCCTTGATCGACCCGTCGTTCAAGGAGGAAATATTCAAAAAAGTCGAGACTGAGTATCTTGCCGAGTTCCCGGATCTGCGGGGGCATTACTCGGCCTGCATCTGCCACAGCGCGGACGGCGTAAAAATTTAGAAGCCAAGTCATGAAATGCCTGATCCTTGCCGCCGGTTATGCGACGCGGCTTTACCCTCTGACGAAAAATTTCCCAAAACCCTTACTGAAAATCAAGGACAAAGCCATCCTTGACTGGCTGATCGACGACATCAAAACCTCCGGGGCGATTGATGAATATGTAGTCATCACAAACCACAAGTTCGCCGCACATTTCCTCGACTGGGCCGCCGGACGACCGGACGACAAGATCACTGTCGTGGACGACGGCACGGTGACAAACGAGACACGCCTGGGTGCGGTGCGCGACATCCAATTCGCGATCGATTCCCTCGGCATCGATGACGACATGCTGGTCATAGCCGGAGACAATGTGCTGGATTTCAGCCTCGTAAGGTTCATTGAATATGCCCGCGCAAAGGGTACGTCCTGCATCATGCGCTTCTTCGAGCCTTCGGAGCAGCGCCTTCGCAAATGCGGTGTCGTGGAGGTCAGCTCCGAAGACCTCGTGCTTGGCATGGAGGAGAAGCCGTCAGAGCCTCGCTCCCACTGGTGCTGTCCCCCGTTCTACTACTACACCCGCAAGGACGCAAGCCTGATCTCCGCCGGCATCACCGCCGGCTGCGGCACCGACGCTCCCGGCAGCTACATAGCATGGCTCTCCACCCAGACCCCTGTCCACGCAATGGAGATGCCCGGACACCGCTACGACATCGGCAACCTTGAAAGCTACCACACCGTCTGCGAACAGTACGACGGAATCCAGCCGACTGCCACTAAGTGACTCGTGAGCATCCTGACGGACGAGGACAAAAAAAAGAGAGGGTGTGAAATCACATCCTCTCTCTCTTATTATCTGATTATCATCTGATTATCCGATCGTCTTTACTGCTCGTCAGGACCTTGGTCGTCCGGGCCGTTCTGTGGACCCTGTGGACCGGCCTGCGGGCCGTAAGGGTTCTGAGGTCCCTGCTGGGCACCGGCCTGGGCGGCGCGGTTCATGTCCTCTGAGGCGGCGTTCCAAGCCTTCGTGAGTTCCTCGGTGTAGCGGTCGATGTCAGAGATGTTCTGATTCTTGACAGCCTCCTTGAGGGAGCCGAGGGCTGACTCGATGGCTGACTTCTTGTCAGCAGGAATCTTGTCGCCGTAGTCCTTCAGGTTCTTGTCGGACTGGAAACAGAGAGCGTCGGCGTTGTTGATCTTGTCAACCTTCTCCTTGGCCTCCTTGTCGGCGGCCTCGTTGGCCTTCGCCTCGTCACGCATCCTCTGTATCTCGTCGTCAGACAGACCTGATGAAGCCTCGATTCTGATGTTCTGTTCCTTGCCGGTAGCCTTGTCCTTGGCGGACACGTTCAGGATACCGTTGGCGTCGATGTCGAAGGTAACCTCGATCTGAGGTATTCCCCTCGGAGCTGGAGCTATTCCGTCCAGATGGAAGAGACCGATCTCCTTGTTGTCCTTCGCCATAGGACGCTCACCCTGAAGCACGTGGATCTCTACAGAAGGCTGGTTGTCAGCCGCGGTGGAGAACACCTGAGACTTGTGGGTAGGGATGGTCGTGTTGGACTCGATGAGCTTTGTCATCACACCACCGAGGGTCTCGATACCGAGTGACAGCGGAGTGACATCAAGCAGAAGCACATCTTTCACATCACCTGCGAGCACACCGCCCTGGATTGACGCGCCGATGGCCACAACCTCGTCTGGGTTGACACTCCTGTTAGGCTCCTTGCCGAAGAACTCCTTGACAAGTTCCTGTACCTTAGGGATACGTGTTGAACCACCCACGAGAAGAACCTCATCAATATCGGAAGCGTTCAGACCGGCGTCCTTGAGTGCCTGACGGCAAGGCTCGATAGACCTCTGGAAGAGGTTGTCGCAAAGCTGCTCGAACTTGGCTCTGGTAAGAGTCTTTACAAGGTGCTTAGGAATTCCGTCAACCGGCATGATGTAAGGCAGGTTGATCTCGGTCGATGTCTGGTTGGACAGCTCGATCTTGGCCTTCTCGGCGGCTTCCTTCAATCTCTGAAGGGCCATAGGGTCTTTCTTCAGGTCGATTCCGCCGTTCTCGTTGGCAAACTCCTGGGCGAGCCAGTTGATGATCTCCTGATCGAAGTCGTCACCTCCAAGGTGTGTGTCACCGTTGGTTGACTTAACCTCGAAGACTCCGCCACCAAGCTCAAGGATGGAAATATCGAATGTACCACCACCAAGGTCATACACAGCGACCTTCATGTCCTTGTTCTTCTTGTCAAGACCGTAAGCCAGGGCTGCGGCCGTAGGCTCGTTGATGATTCTCTTGACATCGAGTCCGGCGATCTTGCCGGCCTCCTTTGTGGCCTGACGCTGTGAGTCTGAGAAGTAGGCCGGAACTGTGATGACAGCCTCGGTGACTTCCTGACGGAGGTAGTCCTCGGCGGTCTTCTTCATCTTCTGGAGAATCATCGCTGAAATCTCCTGAGGTGAATAGAGCTTGCCGTTGATGTCAACACGCGGAGTGTTGTTCTCACCTCTGACAACCTTGTAAGGCACTCTGGCGATCTCCTTCTGAACCTGTTCGTAAGTCTCACCCATGAATCTCTTGATGGAGAAGACTGTGTTCTGCGGGTTCGTGATGGCCTGACGCTTTGCAGGGTTACCGATCTTTCTTTCACCGCCATCGGTAAAGGCGACTACTGAAGGGGTGGTTCTTTCACCCTCGTTGTTGATTATGACGGTTGGCTGATTGCCTTCCATGACCGCAACGCACGAATTCGTGGTTCCAAGGTCGATACCAATAATTTTTCCCATATTCTTAATCTCCTATTATTCTTTTTTGTTATTCTTTTTGTTTCTCGCCCGACCCCGTTCACCGGATCTGGGCATCATTCTTTCTTTTGCCCAGCCAGATCCGAAGTGCAGCGTTTTTCTTTCGCCTTCATCGTTCCCGAAGCCGGACGCAAGGAGTATTATCGAATGTTATGCCATTCCCTCGAATATGACAATTTGGCAGATTCGCCATCATCTGACGAAGAATCACGGCCACCATCCCTGCAAATATGGCCACTTCGGCAAGCTCAGTGACCGCGCGACACTCCCCGCGCGACACTCCCCGGCGACACTTCCGTCCCTTTCCGCCGCCCAAGGGTGCCACGCGACACTCTCCGGTGACACTTCCGCCCCTTTCCGCCGCCCAAGGGTGCCGCGCAACACTCTCCGGCGACACTTCCGCCCCTTTCCGCCGCCCAAGGGTGCCGCGCGACACTCTCCGGTGACACTTTCGTCCCTTTCCGTTGCCCAAGGGTGCCACGCGACACTCTCCGGTGACACTTTCGTCCCTTTCCGTTGCCAAAGGGTGCCGTGCGACACTCTCCGGTGACACTTCCGCCCCTTTCCGTTGCCCAAGGGTGCCGCGCGACACTCCCCGGCGACACTTCCGTCCCTTTCCGTTGCCCAAGGGTGCCGCGCGACACTCTCCGGTGACACTTTCGTCCCTTTCCGTTGCCCAAGGGTGCCGCGCGACACTCTCCGGCGAAACTTTCGTCCCTTTCCGTTGCCCAAGGGTGCCGCGCGACACTCTCCGGTGACACTTCCGCCCCTTTCCGCCGCCCAAGGGTGCCACGCGACACTCTCCGGTGACACTTCCGCCCTTTTCCGTTGCCCAAGGGTGCCGCGCGACACTCTCCGGTGACACTTTCGTCCCTTTCCGTTGCCCAAGGGTGCCACGCGACACTCTCCGGTGACACTTCCGACCCTTTCCGCTGCCCAAGGGTGCCGCGCGACACTCCCCAGCAGCACTTCCGCCCCTTTCCGCCGCCCAAGGGTGCCGCGCAATGCGTCAGGAGAACTATTCAAACAGTTTATTGAGCACCGCAACCTCAACATGGATCTTGCGGGCAATTCGTTTTGTGTCAACGCGGTACTTCCTTTTCAAGATCAAAGCCAAGCGGCACTTATCATCAACTCCCAAATCTTTGACAGAGTCCACCTTGAAATGATCCCGAAGAACCTGATTGACAATCTCGTTCAACTCATTCTCCGAAAATATAATCATCTCACCGACACCCTCGGCAATCTTAAGGTAAGCGTCAAAGTTCCTCACAAGCCCTGAACTAAACCTCCACGAGTTCACAAGCATCCGCTCCGCCTTACCATTAAGGACATAGGACTCCGGAAGAATGAATCCCCGAGGACGATTAAAAAGGTAATTCCCCGGAAGCCTGATTTTAGTCCTGAATATCCTCATCGCTTCCCTGCATGACATGTCAGCTACTTTAATCTTGTCATATAGTCTGTCCACATCGCTGAAAATCAAATTCGCGGATCCCCAGATATAGCCACTTGCCATGAGATCCGGCCTGGCCTTCAACGGATTCCTCGCGATATAGATTATCGTGTCCACCAATTGCCGCTCATCGTTCACTTTCACCATCTTAAACCCATAGTCTATCGGAAGCGGAGGAAAACCATCCTCTTTGAGTTTCCGATTGATCCTTTCCTTGACGAACAAGAAAAACCTGACGATGTCCTCTCCGGATCCATGAACGAGAATATGGCAATGATTGGCCATCAGCACGAACACGATGACGGACAGCTCGCAGACATATTGCCCGATGGCCACGCTGTTCATTCCGTCGGCATATTCATCATCACTGTTGAACAGCTGCCCTGTTTCGATAGAGTCGAAGATGACGTGGTAATACCACTTAGGTTGTTTTCTGTACTCTTTCAGGAGTTCATTGAGTTTGTGACTGCCCATATAATCTAAATTCAGGTTCACCGCAATATAGCATCTTTCCCGCACTCTCATATTCAAAAACATAAAAACTTTCATTAAGAAACAGAAATTTCTGTTTTTTTGCCCTGCGATGCTCAAAAAAGATTATTTACGCCTATAGCAATAAAATTCATAGCATCTAATTTCCAATAACTTACACCAAATTTCACGAAAGCGGTCCACTTTAGGCTCGCACGTCATATAATGAATATCATGAACTCTGTTTTTCAAGTCTCTCATCCGTAATTTCTTCGGTAACAAAAATGAGGACAAACGTTACCCAACAGTGTCACCTGTCACTCTCCGAAAACGGAAAGTGGCAGATATGCTTCCCAAGAGTGCGACGCTGGTCACCACGCAGATGTCGAATAACTCTTCAAAATGTCGCTTATGAGTGCCAAACAACACCCTCGGGAAACGAAAAGCGGACTAAACGTTACCCAACAGTGTCACCTGTCACTCTCCGAAAACGGAAAGTGGCAGATATGCTTCCCAAGAGTGCGACGCTGGTCACCACGCAGATGTCGAATAACTCTTCAAAATGTCGCTTATGAGTGCCAAACAACACCCTCGGGAAACGAAAAGCGGACTAAACGTT
>OIXX01000431.1_pt1 | contig 26324 bp, 23 predicted proteins | sample 1588161 | NCBI WGS metagenome assembly OIXX01 (sample SAMN03283274) | human gut metagenome | biome: human-associated habitat; material: feces | host: Homo sapiens | place: Peru | collected 2012
ACTTATATTGTGGTATAAATGAATAGTAAATATAAAAGGGGAGTTGATTCCGTATGGCAATGAGTTTGGCTGCGCCGCAAGCAAAAGGTAAAACCTCAGAAGATAAAATCTTTGGTGCTAATAACAGAGCAAATGATTTAGCGGAAAAAATTGGTGTAGATAAGGTTATTAATGGGACTGTTGGTTCTATTTTGGATGAAGACGGCAACCTCGTTATGTTAGACGTTGTCCAGAAAGCATACAAAGCGTTGACACCAAAAGAAATTGTGGCATACGCACCGATTCAGGGCTATGCTGATTATTTAGATGCTGTCATCGACCAGTGTTTTGGCGATAGTCGTCCTGATGGTTATATTAAAGCCTGTGCAACATCCGGTGGTTCTGGTGTTTTGCATCACGCAATTCACAACTATTCCGAACCGGGCGATGATATTTTAACGAGTGACTGGCATTGGGGCGCATACAATTCCATGTGCCGCGACAACTGCCGTAACATGCGTGAATTTGAACTCTTAACGAAAGATGGCAAACTCAATTTAGAAAGCTTCAAAGAAAATGTCAAAGCTATGGCTGAAAAACAGACGAACATCGTTATGATTATTAACTCGCCTGCAAATAACCCGACTGGCTTTGCCCTTTCTGACGAAGATTGGGATAATGTGTTAGGCTATTTAAAAGAAGTCGTTAAAAATAAAGATAAAAACGTCATCTTAGTATCTGACGTTGCTTATCTCGATTATAGCGGTGAAAAACAGGAATGCCGTAAATTCTTTAAAAAATTTGGCAATTTACCGGAAAACATTCTCGTTATCGTAGCATATACATGCAGTAAAGGCTTTACTATGTATGGCCAGCGTATGGGTGCTATGATTTGTGTTACGCCGAATAAAGATATTGCTGATGAATTCGTTGCAATTAACCAGTATTCCAGCCGTGCTACATGGTCCAACTCGAACAGTGCTGCTATGAAAGCCATGGCCAACATTTGTAAAGACCCTGCTAAAGTTGCTGAACTTGATAAAGAACGGGCTGTCTATTTCCATCTCATTGCAGAACGGGCTGATATTTTCATGCACGAATCTGACCAATGCGGCTTGAAATACTTGCCGTACTTGTCTGGCTTCTTCATCACTATTCCGATGGCAGAAGGTTCGCAACGCGTTTGCGATGAACTGGAAAAAGAACACATTTTCCTCGTTCCCTTGGCAAAAGGTATCCGCTTAGCCGTTTGCTCTGTATCGAAGAAAAAATTGACCGGCCTTGCTGCTAAAGTAAAAGCTGCTATTGATGATGTTGGGGCAAAACAGGAATAATCCCAATAGTAATTGTATAATCTTGGCAATGATGCCGATGTAGTATAATGCTGCGTCGGCATTTTTTATACGTCTTGTCGTAGAAAGAAGGGAAGAGTATGTTTCCATCTATTGGTGTTTGCGGTACAGGCAATATGGGTAAAGCCATCATTAAAGGCTTAGTTGCTTCTGGCTTAATTGCACCGCAACATATATATGCATATAATATTCACAAAGAAAAAGCCCAGAAGATTGCTGATGAAACAGGCGTTACTGTCGTCGATTCAGCGGCCGAACTGGCAAAGGTTTCGCAGGCTCTCATCATGGCAGTGAAACCGAATATTATGCCGACTTCGTTAGATGAAATTCAAGACCATATTGGAGCCGACACAGTGGTCATTTCTATTGCTGCAGGCCTGACGATTGCACGCTTGGCAGAACACTTGCCGGACGACACGAAAATCGTGCGGATTATGCCAAATACGCCGTCTATGGTTAGCGAAGGCATGGCTTCAGTGACGGTCAATGATAAGGTAACGCCTGCTGAAACGGATGATGTCGTTGCTATTTTCAATAGTTTTGGGAAAGCTGTCGTCGTCGAAGAACGGCTCATCGATGCTGTATGCGGCCTTAGCGGTAGCGGTCCGGCCTATGTGTATATGTTCATTGAAGCCTTAGCAGACGGTGCCGTCCAAGAAGGATTGCCTCGGCCTATGGCCTATACCTTTGCGGCACAGACTGTCTTAGGAGCAGCAAAGATGGTCTTAGAAACGGGTGAACATCCTGGAAAATTAAAAGACGATGTTTGCTCGCCTGGCGGTACAACCATTGAAGCAGTCCGGGTCCTTGAAGAAAAAGGATTCCGTGCTGCGGCGTCAGCTGCAGTCATTGCGTCAGCAGAAAAGAATAAAGCCTTATAAATGAATATATATCATTCTTAAAAGGTATTTAAAGGTATACTCTATTGCTATAGAGTATACCTTTTTTTTCTTAAATGACCATGTTATAATGTGCAAGGAAAAAGTTTTGTATCAAAACTATTCTTGTAACAACTAATAAGTAAATTACTTTGTATCATGACTGGTATGAGAATTATGTAACGATATTTAACATTTTACGATTCTCTATACCCTATCTTAAAATAGCTTTGAGTACATGATAATTAATCATGACACGCCGAGAGTCAATCGAAAACATATATACTAGAAATGTGAAAATGTAATTTACACGCAAGGCGGAATAGGGTATAATAAAACGCGTAAGGAGATAAAGGAAAGACAATATCAATATGAGGTTTAGGCAAACTTCGAATCAAGTATGATATTTCCTTCTACTCAAGTCAGTTTTTTAACTGTAATAGCTTTATTACGGTAATAAGGATAAGTAATTTTTTATTATGGAGGTTATGTATTATGGCAAAAGGAAAAGTTGCACCGGAACTTATTGAACAATTCAAACAAATCGTTGGTGAAAAATACGTCTATACGGATAAAGATAAAATGGAACCGTATGGTCATGATGAATTAACAGGCCATTACGAAAAAGAACCGCAAGTTGTAGTTTTACCGGCAACGACTGAAGAAGTTCAGAAAATCGTTAAACTCTGTTACGACAATGACACTGTTATCGTTCCGCGTGGTGCTGGTACAGGCCTTGCTGCTGGCGCAACTCCGATGTTCGGCGGCGTCGTTCTCTCCACAGAACGGATGAACAAAATCCTCGAAATCGATAAAGACAACATGGTTTGCGTTACAGAACCGGGCGTTACGACTTCTGTATTACAGGAAGAAGTTAAAAAAGCTGGCCTCTTCTATGCTGGCGACCCCTGCAGCGGGGACTCCTGCTACATTGGCGGTAACGTTGCAACCAACGCTGGTGGCAACCGTGCTGTTAAATATGGCGTAACTCGTGAACAGGTTATGGGCCTTGAAGTTGTTACTCCGTCCGGCGAAGTTGTAACTCTCGGCGGTAAAATCCGTAAAAACGCTTCTGGCTACATGCTCATGCACCTCTACATCGGTGCTGAAGGTACTCTCGGTATCATCACTAAAGTTATCGTTAAATTGGTTGCTTTGCCGAAATACCAGATGGACCTCTTAGCTGTATTCGACAACCTCGACGACGCTATCGCATTGACACCGAAAGTTATGAATGCTGGTATTACTCCGGTTTGCGTAGAATTCATGGATAACGAATCTATCAAACAGGTTGAAATCTTCTTAGGCGAAAAATTACAGCACTCCGACGTAGGCAACTACATTATCATTCAGATTGCTGGCGATAACGAAGATGAGTTGGATGCTCAGATGGAAACAATTGCTGACCTTGCTGATGCTAACAAAGCTATCGACGTATTGGTTGCTGACCCGGCTAAAATTTGGAAATCCCGTAAAGCGTACCTTGAAGCTGACCGCGCTCGCAGCTTAGTATTCTCCATGGAAGATATCGTTGTTCCGATGACGAAGATTCCGGAAGCTGTTCAGAAAATTTCCAAACTTTCTGCAAAATACAACATTGCTATGCACTGCGCAGGCCACTGCGGCGACGGCAACGTTCACATCGATATCTTGAAAGATAAATTAACAGACGAAGAATGGGATAAAGTATTACCTGAAATTCAGGACGAAATTTATCCGCTCGTTTACCAGCTCGGCGGCCGTCTCTCCGGCGAACACGGCATTGGCTACAAACGTGCTGAAAAACTCGCTAAATTTACGGACCCTGTTGAAATCAACTTGATGAAAGCTGTTAAATTGGCTCTCGACCCGAAAAATATCATGAATCCGGGCAAAGTTGTCAGCGTCAACGACGTTGTTCCTGTAGAAGAATAAGATTTACAGTTACAATTACATAATCACATAAGCTATACAAGAGGTAAGACCACAAAGGCCTTACCTCTTGTGGTTTATATGAGACTTATTCCTAAAGCCTATTCATATTTGAAAAAATAATTCAATATAACTATACGTTAGAAAGAAGGTATTATAATGAAACAGTTTTCCATTCCTTTTGGTAAAGAGCAAGTCACTTTTGAACTTCCGGAACAATCCGTAGCAGGCGTACTCGAATCACATGCACACGAATATAAAGCACCGAAATCGGAAGCAGAACTCGTTGCAGATGCCTTGGAAAACCCCATTGGCAGCGCGAAATTAAGCGAATTAGCTAAAGGCAAAAAGACTTGCACGATCATTTCTAGTGACCATACTCGTCCTGTACCGAGCCATGTCATTATGCCGCAACTCTTGGCTGAACTCCGTAAAGGCAACCCGGATATTGACATTACCATCTTGATTGCAACCGGCATGCACCGCCCGACGACGCATGATGAATTAGTCGCTAAATACGGCGAAGAAATTGCGAATAACGAAAAATTTGCCGTTCATGTAAGCCGTAATGACGAAGATATGGTCAGCATTGGTACGCTTCCGTCTGGTGGCGATTGCCGTTTGAATAAACTGGCTGTGAATACAGATTTGCTCGTTGCTGAAGGCTTTATTGAACCGCATTTCTTTGCAGGCATGTCCGGTGGCCGTAAGTCCGTTCTTCCTGGCGTTGCAAGTAAAGTTACCGTATTGGCTAACCATTGCTCCGAATTCATTGACAGCCCGTATGCTCGTACTGGTATTCTCGAAGGGAATCCGATTCACAAAGACATGCTCTACGCTGCGAAAGCTGCTAAATTGGCCTTCATTTGCAACGTCGTCATCGATGCTGATAAGAAAGTCATTGCTGCCTTTGCCGGGGATAGCGAAAAAGCCCATATGGAAGGCGTAGAATTTGAAATGAAATTGGCTGGTGTAAAACCGATTCCGGCCGACATTGTCGTCACGACAAATGGCGGCTATCCGTTAGACCAGAATATTTACCAGTCCGTTAAAGGCATGACTGCTGCAGAAGCAACGTGCAAACCAGGCGGCGTTATTATTGACGTTACAGCTTGCGCTGACGGTCACGGCGGTGAAGCGTTCTTCAACACCTTGAAAGACGCTACAGACGTACAGAAAGCCATGGACGAAATCCTCGCTCGCGGCCGTAATGAAACGATTTTCGACCAGTGGGAATCGCAAATCCTTATGCGTCTCTTGTTGAACTTCACCATTATTATGGTTACGAAAGCACCGCAAGACATGGTCGAAGCAATGCATCTCAAATATGCAGCTAACATTGACGAAGCCTTCACCATGGCTAAAGGTATCTTAGCAAATAAAGGCATTACAGACCCGAAAGTTACAGTTATTCCTGACGGCGTTTCCGTTATTGTTAAATAATTTCACGACTATATCCCCATGGAGGGGAGAGGAAAGGAGCACTCCTATAGGAGAGTGCTCCTTTTTAGATTACTTTTTTATACTTATTATGCTGATTTAATATAATCCTTGCTTTGATTATAGTTTTAACGTATAATAAAATCATAATTTCTTGCATTCTCATAAGGAGGACCTAGATTGTTTGGTTTAGATTGGTTAAGTTTAGAACAGTTGTTGTTGTTTGATATTACGGTTATTGCTCAGGTCATCTTGATTGACCTTGCCTTGGGCGGCGATAATTCTATCGTTATCGGCATGGCAGCTAAGAATTTGCCTCATCATTTGCAGCGTCGCGCTATTTTATACGGTACGGCCGGTGCGATTCTCTTGCGCTTCCTCATGGCCTTCATCGTGTCGTGGCTCTTCCATATTCCTTTCTTGAAGACCGTCGGTGGCTTGCTCCTCGTCTTCATCGGCATTAAGCTCATTGGCGCGCACGACCAGGAAGAAGACGTCCATATTGATGCGAAAGATTCCCTTTGGGCAGCTGTACGGACGATTATTTTGGCCGATGCCTTAATGAGCCTCGATAACGTCTTAGGTATTGTTGCTGTGACGAATAACCACTGGGGCCTCTTGATGTTCGGTATGCTCATTTCTGTGCCGATTATCATCTTTGGTAGTACAGTCGTCGTCAAAGTCATGAATAAATTCCCTATTTTGATTTACATCGGTGGGGCTATCTTGGGTTGGGCTGCTGGCGGTATGCTCGCTACAGACCATTATCTCGAAATGTATGTGTCCTTCGTAGCCAATTACCCGACAGAAGTCAAAGCTATCTTGCTCGTTGCAACCTTAGTGGGAGGCTTCTTTTGGAAACACATTCATAATAAACCGAAAGAACAGACGGCATAATAAGCCGGATATTATAGAAATCTGTCTCTCTTCATGGAGAGGCAGATTTTTTCTATAATTTTATATAAAAATTACTTGACTTTTTCTTTGGATATGGTATTATATACGAGTCAGGCAACGGGGCGTAGCGCAGTTTGGTAGCGCGCTTGGTTCGGGACTAAGAGGTCGCAGGTTCGAATCCTGTCGCCCCGACCATAATTTACACATTGGATATTGATCCCGACAATATCGTAACAACTAAATAGTGCAACAATGTGTAAGACGTGGAGAGTTGTCCGAGCGGCTGAAGGAGCATGATTGGAAATCATGTATAGGGCGATAGCTCTATCCAGGGTTCAAATCCCTGACTCTCCGCCATACAGACCTAAAAAACACCTACTTGTGTGGGTGTTTTTTTTATTATTTAACTATAATATATGTATATAAAGGAGTGCCTTTCATGAACACATTGAAACTACAAGAAAACCCGAAAAAGCTCGTCAAAATGGGCATGCTCATTGCGATTTCCATTGCTTTAGTATATTTGATTCATTTTCCGATTTTTCCGGCTGTACCTTTCATGGAATACGACCCAGCAGACATTCCGATTTTGCTGGGGACTTTTGCTTTTGGCACTGTTGGCGGCTTAGTATTGACGATAATTACATCTATCATTCAAGGCGTGACGGTCAGTGCTAATAGCGGCGTATACGGGATTATCATGCATATCATTGCGACGGGTGCTTTAACAGTCGTTGCCGGGCGCATATATGAAACGCACAAAACGAAGAAACGGGCAATTATCGGTATGATTTGTGGTGCGCTGGTCATGGCTGTTCTCATGGTAGGTGCCAATTTAATTATTACGCCGTTATTCATGGGCGTGCCCCGTGCTGTTGTTTGGCAGCTCATGCCTTTTATCATTGGGTTTAATTTAGTTAAGGCTGGCATTAACAGTGTGTTGACATTTTTCATTTATAAACGTATTTCCTCTTTTTTGCATTCATAATTGTACATATCTGCATTGGTATACGAAAGTATTTTATGTTACAATACGTATCATTATAAGATATTGAATGGGGGAATTTCCATGACCGGGATTAAGCCGGAAGTAGCAGCTTATATAGATGAAAAAATGAAGCATTCCTTTGTGATGACACCGATTTCTATGCGTGAAGGGTCCATACAGATGTGTTTAGAGCAACGGTGCCCTAAAGTGCCGATGGCTAATGTTATAGATACGGTCATGTCCCAATGCGGTGAATATAATGTGCCTGTTCGTGTGTATGTGCCGCATACTGAGACGATGCTGCCGGTGCTGGTCTATTATCATGGTGGCGGCTTTGTCGTCGACAGCGTGGCTATGTATGATACGATTTGCCGCCGCATTGCCGCTGCGACGAATCATATCGTTATTGCACCGGAATACCGGCTAGCTCCGGAAAATCCCTACCCTGCTGCAGAAGTAGATGCTATTGCTGTTGCCAAACGGGCCTTGCCGACGTTGACCTATTTAGGTGTAGCTCATATGAATGATGTTACGCTCTGCGGTGATAGTGCCGGCGGCTATTTAGCGGCTAAGACGGCGTTGGCCCTGCAGGATGATGCGGCTGTACCATTGACGCACCAAATCCTCGTGTATCCGTGCTTAGATATGACGTGTTCCTATCCGTCGATTGCAGAAAATTGTAATGCTAAGACGGGATTTTTGGCAGAAAAACTGCGTTGGTATTTTTGGAATTATTTCCCGCTCCAGGTGGATAGAAAAGGTGTGTCGCCGTTGTTCCAGCCTATTACGCCGTCTCTTGTGCCGACTCTTGTCATTACGGCGCAATACTGCCCGTTCCGTGATGAAGGAACGGCCTATGTAGAACGGTTGCGCGCTCAGGGCATACGAGCAGAACAATATAATTACGAAAACATGGTTCATTCGTATTTGAATTTTGAACAAATTTGCGACGATGAAATTTGCGATACATACAAGCGGATGAAGACATTTTTACAAGCATAATCGCTATATAAAGAAAGCCTCTATCTATGAGATAGAGGCTTTTTGGCATATATTATTCATGAGGTACGCGTTTTAGCGATAAGCCGATACGATTGCGTTTGGCATCGACAGAAATGATGATGGCATCGACAATATCGCCGACACTGACGACGTCTGTCGGATGACGGAAGGGATGGTTACACAGCTCAGAGCGATGCACTAGGCCTGTCGTTTTTAGTCCGAAATCGACAAAGGCACCGAAGTCGACAACGTTTTGCACTGTACCGCGCACAATGGTGCCAATAGGCAAATCATCTAGGGACAGGACGTGCTTACGGGTCAAGGGCTTCGGTGATTCACTGCGCACGTCACGGCCAGGTTTACGCAATTCTTCGACAATATCGAGAATCGTCGGCTCACCGGCGTGCAGTTTTTTGGCCAACGAAGGGACGGCATTGAGCTGTAATTTTTGTTGCAACTTTTGCAGTGTTGCTGCATCTTTCATGTCTTCTGGCGTAAAGCCATACGACTGAACTATAGTATAGGCCAGGTCATACGATTCGGGATGGACGGACGTATTATCTAGAGGCTCCGTGCCATTATGAATGCGCAAGAAGCCGGCACACTGCGTAAACGTTGCCGGGCCAAGGCGATTGACTTGCAATAAGTCAGCCCGATTTGTAAAGGGACCGTTTTCGTTGCGGTAGGCGACAATGTTACTGGCTGTGGCCGCTGAGAGTCCGGCAATGTGCTGGAGCAGTGCCGGTGACGCTGTGTTCAAGTCGACACCGACGTAGTTGACTACCGATTCGACAACGTCGTCCAAGGCTGTGCCTAAGGCTTTCTGATTGACGTCGTGTTGGTATTGGCCCACGCCGATAGCTTTCGGGTCAATTTTTACGGCTTCGGCCAACGGGTCCTGGACACGGCGCGCAATGGAGACGGCACCGCGGATAGTGATATCCAGGTCGGGTAATTCTTCACGGGCTACGTCAGACGCAGAGTATACTGATGCACCGGCTTCATTAGTAATGATGTATTGACAGTCTAAGTGTTTGTCTTCTAGCAGCTTGGACACGAATTGCTCCGTTTCGTAAGACGCCGTGCCGTTGCCGATAGAAATGAGCGTGACTGCATAGGTTTGGATAATATCAGCCAAATCACGGGCACTTTCTTCTTGCTGGCACTTTGAGCCTGTGAGGTAATACGTCCCATAGGCGAGGACATGGCCTGTAGCGTCAATCACGGCGGCTTTACAGCCTGTGCGGAAGCCTGGGTCAAGGCCTAAGATGACCTGTCCCGGAAAGGGCGGTTGTAGAAGGAGACTGCGCAGGTTTTTGGAAAAAACAGCGATGGCTTGTTTTTCTGCTTGTGCTGTCAACTCATTACGGATTTCCCGTTCCATTTGCGGGAAAATGAGCCGTTTGTAGCTATCGGCCGCGGCTTCACGCAAAAGCGGTGCTGCCGGGGAATCACCGTGAATGACGTATTGTTCTAGTAACGCAATATGCTGGTCTGTTGGCTCCTTGAGGGTTACCTTGAGGAGTTTTTGTGTTTCGCCACGATTAATGGCCAGAATACGATGGCTTGGGAGACGGCTAATCCGTTCGGAAAAGTCAGCATACGTCGTCATCGGTCCGGATTCGGTTTCATCTACAGCCAGCGTACATTCCAGGCGTGCTGTTTTCCATAAAGATTGGCGCAATCGTTTTCGGTAGGGTGCAAGTTCGGCCATGCGTTCAGCTAAAATATTGGCTGCGCCCTGGAGGGCATCGGCAACGGTCGGCACGTCGTCTGAGAGGTAGGCTTTCGCTGCCTCTTCTGGGGCCGGACCGTGGGGTTGTTGCTGCCAGAAGAGGTCCGCTAAAGGCTCAAGGCCTGCGTCGCGAGCCATAGAGGCTTTCGTCCGTTTCTTTTGTTTATACGGCAAATAAATGTCTTCTACGTCTTGCAGCTGCCGCGCTTCGTCTAAGGCTTTGCCTAAGTTTTCGGTCCATTTGCCTTGGTCCATAATGGCTTGCCGCACCGTTTCTTTACGGCTTGCTAAGGATTCTTCGTACGCCTTTTGCTCGGCAATGTGTCGTAACTGCACTTCGTCGAGGACACCGGTCATTTCTTTGCGGTACCGTGCAACGAAGGGAATCGTATTTCCGTCGTTAAATAAAGAGAGTGCCGCTTTGACTTGCCAAGGTTTGACATTGACAGTCTGGGCAATTCGTTGTATCATTAATTCTTCACTCATACGTAACTCCTTTCTCCTCTTATCCTTTATTATGGAGGGAAATAGAAGATACGTCAATTACCAAAAAAACTTTACCTATAAATATTGAAATTTTTCTTAATAACCATTATAATATAACATATACTACAATGTAAAGTATATAGACGTAAGGAGAAGTACCTGAGCTTTACATAAGAAAGGAGGATATCTATGGATATAGCTGAAGTACTGCGGGAAAACGGATATAAAGTGACCCCACAGCGCTTGGCGGTATATGAAGCAATTGATCATAATATGACCCATCCTAATGCGGAAACGATTTATCATCAGTTGCAGCCGAAGTATCCTTCCATGAGTCTGGCCACCGTGTATAAGACGATGGAAATTTTTGCGAAAATCGGTATTGTCAATATCTTACAATGTGGGGAAGACGCTCACCGATATGACTATAATACGAGCAAACACGCTCATATTCGTTGCGCAAAATGCAATCTCATTGCCGATGTCAATATCGACTATGAAGGGCTTAAGAAACAGGCTATTGCAGAAACAGGATTTTCTGTGGACAGCGTCAACGTTTCCTTCGTTGGCCTTTGCCCGGCTTGTGCAGGAAAAGAAAAACATAATAGTTAATGATATGACAAAAAGAGTTCTGTAACGGCGTTGCAGGGCTCTTTTTGTGTTTGCCAGGCTCGGTCTGGTATAATAGTAGTAACACATATATACATACAAGGAGATAGTACGATGTTACATATAGGTTGTCATTTATCTGTGTCCCAAGGATTTTTGCATATGGGCAAAGAAGCCCTATCCATTGGGGCCGATACGTTTCAGTTTTTTACACGCAATCCTCGCGGCGGCAACGTGCGCAAACTCGATGTGCCTGATATGGAAGCGTTGAATGCCTTCATGAAGGAACATCACTTTGCACCCATTTTAGCTCATGCGCCGTACACGCTCAATGGTTGTTCGAAAACGGAAAAGACTCGTGACTTTGCGTACCGTGCTATGGCTGATGATTTACAGCGGCTAGAATATTTAGATAACTGCCAGTATAATTTCCATCCAGGCAGTCACGTTGGCCAAGGTGCAGACGTGGCGATTCCCCTCATTGCAGATATGCTTAATCAGTGTATGTTTGCTGCACAAAAGACGACGGTCCTCTTAGAGACTATGGCTGGGAAGGGCACGGAAGTCGGTCGGACTTTCGATGAATTAGCAGGCATTTTAGAAAAGGTAGTGTTCCAAGAAAAGATGGGAGTCTGCCTCGATACATGCCACGTCTTTGACGGCGGTTATGATATTGTGGAACACTTAGACGATGTATTGACGCTCTTTGATCAAAAAATAGGTTTGTCTCGCTTAAAAGCTGTCCATATTAATGATAGTAAAAACGTCTTAGGCAGCCATAAAGATAGACATGAAAAAATCGGCGAAGGTCATATTGGCTTGTCGGCCTTTACGAAAATCATTAACCATCCAGCGTTACGCCATTTACCCTTTTACTTAGAAACGCCTAACGACATGGCTGGCTATGCCCCTGAAATTGCTATGCTGCGTGCAGCGTACGTCGAAGACTAGGAGGAGTCTATGCGGATTTTACATACAGCTGACTGGCATATAGGAAAATTGTTTTATGGCGGTTACTTGACTGAAGACCAGGCGTATGTTTTAGATGAACAGTTCTTGCCCATGGTCAAAGAAGAGAACATCGATGCCGTCGTCTTGGCTGGTGATGTCTATGACCGCAGTCTGCCGCCAGCCGAAGCGGTAGAGCTCTTTGATACGATTGCTACGAAAATTACGAAAGACTTAGGAGTGCCTTTTTACGTCATTAGCGGCAATCATGACAGTGCTACGCGTCTCTCTTTCGGCAGTGACCTCTTGGCGGCCGAAGGGCTTCATCTGTACGGGGACTTAGAAAAATTAACAGGACCGGCTTATATAGAAGATATATATGGTACGGTAGCACTCGTACCTTTGCCCTTTGCAGAACCGGCACTGATTCGCCACTTCTATGGTAATACAGACGTGACAGACCAAGAATCAGCACTCCAGCAGCTGATGACAGCTCAGACTGCAGGGATTCCGGCAGGGATGCGGACTGTTGCCATTGCCCATGCTTTTGTGGCTGGTGGTGTCGAAAGCGAGTCTGAACGGCCCTTATCTATTGGCGGCACTGATGTAGTGAGTGCAAAAATCTTTTTGCCCTTTACGTATACGGCCTTAGGGCATTTGCACGGCCCTCAGCAAGTGAGCAGCCCTGTCATTCGCTATGCCGGTAGTCTCCTTAAGTATTCTTTTAGTGAAGCAACGCAAAAAAAAGGTGCTGTTGTCGTCGATATAGACGGCGAAGGGAAGGTAGAGACGACATTCTTGCCCTTTACACCGAAACGGGATGTCCGTGTCATTACAGGCTTCTACGATGATATCATGAAACGGCCTGATGAGAATCCCGATGATTTCATTCTCGTCCGCCTTGAAGATAGAGAACCTATTTTAGATGGCATGGCCAAAATCCGGAAGAAATATCCCCATACCTTAGCTTTGGAAACACCGAACCGTCAATATGCGGCCAGTGGAGAACGAAATATCCAAGTCCAGCACATGTCAGAAGCCGATATGTTTGCCCAATTTGTCCACTCTATGCGGCCAGACGCACCCTTATCGGCAGGGGAAGAAGCGTGCTTGCAAGACTTATGGCAGGCTTTAGCAAAAGAAGAAGGAGGACTCTTATGATACCTTTACGGCTCGTCATGAATGCCTTTGGCCCCTATGCAGGACAAGAAGTCATTGATTTTCGGGACTTAGGTGACCGCAAGCTCTTCCTCATTTACGGCCCGACCGGCGCAGGTAAGACGACAGTCCTCGATGCTATGTGCTATGTCCTCTATGGCGATACGAGCGGTGACCTTCGTTCTGGTGCGCACATGCGCAGTGAATACGCGTCGCCGAAGGATAAGACGTACGTAGATTTTTCCTTTGCTATTGGCACGAAACGCTATCGTATTGAACGCAGTCCGGAACAAGAAATTGCCAAAAAGCGTGGTACAGGCCTAAAAAAGGAAGGAGCTAAAGCAGCCCTCTATGCCATCGATGACCACGATGAAGATACAGCCGTCATTGCTACGAAAAATGTCACTGCTGAAATTATCCGTCTCTTAGGTTTTAAGTCTGAGCAGTTTCGCCAAGTCGTACTCTTGCCGCAAGGTGATTTCCGAAAACTCCTCTTAGCCAATTCGAGTGAACGCCAGCAGATTATGCAGACCTTGTTTCACACGCAGCGGTACGCGCGACTCCAAGCACTGGCCAAAGAACGGCACGATGCCATTCAGAGTGAATATAGCCAGACTGAACAGGACATTACGCAGCAACTGCAGGCCGCTGGCGTAGAGAATGAAGAAGCCCTAGGCGCAGCTCTTACGACACAAACGGCAGCCGTCGAAAAAGCAAAGCAAGATTTAACGGCAGCCAATCGTACGCGCGATTCATACCAACAGACCGTGCAAGACGCACAGGTCCTATACAGCCATTGGCAAAGCCTAAAGAAAAGTAAGGCTCTGTTGCAAGAGATCCAAGGGCAGGCAGAAGATATAGAAGTAAAACGGAAGCAAATTGCCTTATTACAGCAAGCAAAACTCCTAGCCGAACCGTGTCGTACACTCGATGCCATCCAAGAAAAAGGTGTGCATGCTGGCGAAAAAGAAAAAGAAGCGTCCCAAGCCGTGGCTCAGGCCACAGCCAACGCCCAACAGGCAACGCAGGTCATGCAAGATATTGCCGCACAAGAAGGGGCATATAAAGAAAACAGCAGCCGCCTTGTACAGCTCCGGAGCTTAGTACCCAAAACGGCAGCGTATAAAGAATGCTGCGCTGCTGTGACGAAGGCTAAGACCATACAAGACCAAGCGTTGCATGCCTGGCAAGGAGCCGTCCAAGCATTGACAGATGTACGGATGCAATGGGAAAAATGCCAGCAAACGGCAACCGGCTATGCAGACACACTGCGCGCATATGAACAAGCTAAAACGGCGTACACGACGCTCTGTGAACGACTCGATACAGAACGGCAATTAGAGACGATGGCGCAGCATCTCGACAAGCTTCGCCAAGAAGAAAAGACGTTGACAGCACGCCTCGCCCAAGCGAGTGAAAAAGCACGGGCTGATGCGGTTAATTATGAGTCTGTACAAGTTTTATTCCTCCAAGGACAAGCCGCGGTATTAGCCGACGGCTTAGGTGAAGGAATGCCGTGCCCTGTGTGCGGTGCGACCCATCACCCGCATCTCGCCATTCGGGCGGAGCATATGCTGCAAAAAGAAGACGTCGAACGGTGCAAAAAAATAGCCGAAACAAGCGAAGCTGCACGCCAGAAGCTAACTGTTGAAAGTGCAGCCTTAGACGCTAAAATCGCAGCCGAAACGATGCAATACGATAGGCTCCGTCAGCAATATCCTGTAGAAGGAACTGTAGCCGACTGGCAAGGGCGTACAGCGGCTCAGCACGAGATTGTAGAGACATTAGCCAAGCGTGCAGCGATGCAGCAACAAGCCCAAGACCAAGCGACAGCCTTACAACAAACGGTCAAAGACAAAGAGCAAGCAGAACAAGCCTTGCGCAGTGAAAAAGAAGCAACTCTTTTAGCCTTCACCAAAGCTGCTGAAAGCCAAGTAAAGGCCGAAGAGGATATACCAGCCCTCTATCGGGATGAACGAGTCTTACAGCACCAAATAGAAGGCCTTTCTAAGGAGATTACGGCCTACGAGCAGGCCCGCGAAACAAGCCGTGCTGCCTGGACCCAAGCGACGACAGAAGTAGCGCGCTGGCAAGAACAACAGACTTTGTGGCAGACGCAAGTTACTCAGTTACGGCAAGAGTATACAGACGGTGTGAAAGCCTTAAAAGCGCGCGTCCAAGCCGCTGGCTTTGCGTCCGTCACCGCCTGCCGTCAGGCCCAGCAAGACGTACCGCAACTAGAAGAATTACAACGGACGGTCGATGCCTATACGGCTTCACTCCAACAAGTGCAAGGGCAAATCGCCCAAGAACAAGCCGTCATCAATACGCAACTGGAACCGGACATGGAGCCCTATCAGGCGCAACTGCGTGCGTATAATGAACAATGTCGTATCCTCTCCGAGACCGTTGCGTCCCAGCAAAGCGTCGTCCAGCAACTGACGAAGACGACGAAAGCCATTGCGGCCTATCGGATAGCACAAGAGGCCTTGACGGAGCAGTATAAAGCCGTTGGCTCCCTTTACGATGTCATTAGCGGCAAGACGACTGGGGTCAATTTTGAACGGTATGTCTTAGGAGCACTCTTAGATGAAGTGCTGCAGGTAGCCAATCTCCGTCTCGATGAGATGAGCCGTCATCGCTATGAGCTCCAGCGTTCCCAAGCATGGGACGACAAACGGGTCAAACAGATTGGCCTCGATATTGAAGTCTTCGATAATTTCACAGGCTACGCGCGGCCAGCAAATACCCTTTCTGGCGGTGAAACCTTCCTCGCTTCATTATCCCTGGCCCTAGGCCTTGCCGATGTAGTCCAAGCCTATTCGGGCGGCATCCATCTGGACACCATGTTCATTGATGAAGGCTTTGGCACCCTCGATGGAGAAACCCTTGATTTTGCCTTAAAAGCCCTGTTAGAATTAAAACAAGGAGGCCGTCTCGTCGGTATCATTTCCCACGTCCCGGAATTGCGGGAACGGATTGATACGCGCCTGGCTGTGCACAAGACCGACCGGGGCAGTACGGTATCTTTTGAATTATTGTAGGTCTCCATTGAAGAGCACCTAAAACCATATTATAATAAACAAGATTGTATATATACATAAAGGGGGAACTAATCATGCAATTTAGATTTCGTCATACCAATTTCAACGTTCTCGATTTAAAACGGAGTATGGCTTTCTATGAAGAAGCACTTGGTTTAAAAGAAGTACGGCGCATTGAAAATCCTGATTTTACGATCGTCTACATGGGCGACGGTGTATCTGATTTTCAGCTCGAATTAACGTGGCTCAAAGACCGGAAAGAACCGTATAACTTAGGGGAAAATGAATTTCACACGGCCTTTTCTGTAGCCGATATGAAAGCTGCCCACGAAAAGCACGATAAAATGGGCTGCGTCGTCTACGACAACCCGACTATGGGCATTTACTTCATCGTCGACCCAGATGGGTACTGGCTCGAAATCATTCCGGAAAAATAGGGGATACTATGGATAAAAAATACACACAGCGTACAGCCCGTCTTTTAGGGCAAGAAAAAGTATATGAACTGGCCCAGAAAACAGTCCTCATTTTTGGCATGGGCGGTGTGGGCTCCTTTGTGACCGAAGCCCTTTGCCGTGCCGGTGTAGGCAAGCTCATCCTCGTCGATAAAGACGTCTTCGATGAATCGAACGTCAACCGCCAGCTCGGCGCGACGACCTTGACTATTGGAAAATACAAAGTCGATGTCATGAAAGAACGGCTTCTGACGATTAATCCTGACCTTACCATTGAAACGCACTGCATGTTTTACTTGCCCGGTGGCGGACACGACGGTTTCATTGCCCAAAGCGGTGCAGACTACGTCGTCGATGCTATTGACACGACGAGTGCGAAAATCGGCATTATCGAAGAAGCTTATAAAGCACAGATTCCGGTCATTTCGTCCATGGGTGCAGGCAATAAGTTACATCCTGAACTCTTTACAGTGGACTATATTGAAAAGACGACCGTCGATCCCCTCGCCAAAATCTTACGGCGTGAACTGAAGAAACGGCGCATTCGCCGTGTGAAAGTCGTCTATTCTACAGAAGTACCGCATACACCACACGTCGACAGCGACGAAGTACGGCCCAGCCCGGGCAGTATTTCTTTCGTACCTGCTACGGCTGGTATGATTTTAGCCGGTGCCGTCGTCCGTGATTTACTCCATATAGACGAATAAAAAAATTTTTAGAACTTATGCACAGGAGCTGCTCCATGAAAAGAGTAGCTCCTATGTTGTCTTCGAGCCTTTTTGATAATACTTGATACCATCTCTATGGTGTAGATGGGGTTTGACACTCCCTACAAGATATAGTATCATATTCCATGTGATTACGAGACTAACTTGGTATATATAGTATGCTAAGTATCAAAAACATATCAATATATACTATATCATGTGGAGGTACGGAATATGCTGGAAGTAATTAAGAGAAATGGCGAAAAAGCCCCGTTTAACCGTGACAAAATTGTCGTTGCTATTGAAAAAGCCATGAATAGCAGCAGTGGCGTCTTTGAACCGGGTCAAGCTGACAAGATTGCAAAGGAAATCGAAGAATACGCCAGCTCCCTGCATAAAGATTTGACCATTTATGGTATTGAAGACCAAGTATACTATCGCTTGCTCAAATATAAAAACCCAGCAACAGCCCGAGCTTACGAAAACTACAAAGCCATTCAAACCTTTAAACGGCAGACCAACACGACCGATACGGATGTCTTTGGCTTATTAAATAATACGAACTTAGAAGTTTTAAATGAAAATTCCAATAAAAACGGCCACGTCGTATCCACACAGCGTGACCTCATTGCCGGCGAAGTATCGAAAGATATTGCACGCCGTAAATTGATTCCTGCTGACATCGTCCAGGCCCACGACAGCGGTGCTATCCATTTCCACGACATGGATTACATCATTCAGCCTATGTTTAACTGCTGTCTCATCAATTTGGAAGATATGCTCGCCAACGGCACAGTCATTAACGGCAAGAAAATCGATACACCGAAATCCTTCCAAGTCGCTTGCACTGTGACGACCCAGATTATTGCCCAAGTTGCGAGCGGTCAGTACGGCGGCCAGTCCATTAATGGCATTGACCGTATCCTGGCTCCGTACGTACGGAAATCCTTTGAAAAATACATGAAAGCTGTCGTCGAAGAACAGCGCGAAGTCTACGGTATTGAACCGGACATGGAAAAGGCCGAAGAAATCGCGTGGAAGCGGACGAAAAAAGAAATTAAAGACGGCATCCAGACCGTCCAGTACCAAATCAATACGCTCATGACGACGAACGGCCAAGCTCCGTTTGTAACGCTCTTCATGTATTTCCAGCCAGACTATAAATACGCTAAAGAAGCAGCTATGATTGATGAAGAATTGCTCCGTCAGCGTATTCAAGGCATTAAAAATGAAGCCAACGTGTACGTTACGCCGGCTTTCCCGAAATTAATCTACGTCCTCGATGAACACAATGTCCACGAAGACAGCCTGTACTACTACTTGACGAAACTCGCTGCGGAATGCACAGCAAAACGGATGTATCCTGATTACATTTCGGCTAAGAAAATGCGCGAAACCTACGAAGGCAACGTCTTCAGTCCTATGGGCTGCCGTTCCTTCTTGAGCCCGTGGAAAGACGAAAAGGGCAACTATAAATTCGATGGCCGTTTCAACATGGGTGTCGTGTCCTTGAATTTACCGCAAATCGGTATCTTAGCTAACGGCGACGAAGAAAAATTCTTCCAAATCCTCGATAAACGACTCGAACTTTGCAAAAAAGCCTTGCTCCTCCGCGTAGAACTGTTGAAGAAAATCACGTCTGACGTTTCGCCGATTCACTGGCAGTACGGTGCTATTGCGCGCCTCAAACCAGGCGAAACGATTGAAAAATTCATGTATGGCGGTTACGCAACCTTGTCCCTTGGTTACATTGGCATTTACGAAGCAACGCTCCTGACGAAGCATTGCTCCCATACATCGCCGGAAGGCAAGAAATTTGCCATGAAGATTATGGACTACTTCAACGACCATATTGCCAAATGGAAACGGGAAACAAATATCGGCTTTGCTCTCTACGGTACGCCGGCAGAAAACTTGACGAACCGGTTCTGCAAAATCGATAAAGCTCGTTTCGGTGAAATCAAAGACGTAACGGACAAAGGATACTACACGAATAGCTACCACGTCGACGTACGGGAACACATCAACGTCTTCGATAAATTCAACTTCGAAGCAGCCTTTGAAGATAAATCCACAGGCGGCTGCATTAGTTACGCTGAAATCCCGAACATGACCCACAACGTCGAAGCAGTCCTGACGATGGTGAAATACTTGTACGATGAAATTACGTACGCTGAATTTAACACCAAACTGGACTACTGCCACGTTTGCGGCTATAATGGAGAAATCGTCTTAAACGACCACAACGAATGGGAATGCCCGCGGTGCCACAATACGGACAAAACGAAACTTACGGTCATTCGCCGGACGTGCGGTTACTTAGGCGAAAATTTCTGGAATGAAGGGCGTACACAAGAAATCAAGAACCGTGTCCTTCATATTTAGGAGATGTAAGATGTGCGGTACGGACAAATCCGTCAATTTGATATAGCTAACGGCCCTGGCATTCGTGCTACGGTCTTCGTGACCGGGTGCAGCCGCGGCTGTTACAACTGTTTTAACCCGGAATACCAAAGCTTTTGTGCCGGGAAAGAATGGACAGAAAAGGAAACAAACCAGCTCTTAAGCTACTTAGGGCAGGCCACTAATAACGGTCTTACGTTCCTCGGTGGCGAGCCCATGGAAAATGCAGCTGATTTAGCGAAATTAGCAAAGCTCGTCAAAGAGAAGATGCCTAACAAATCCATTTGGGTTTATTCTGGGTTTACGTACGACGAAATCATCAAAGACCCAGTGAAAAAAGAATTACTCGACACGTGTAATGTCCTCGTCGATGGACCATTCGTCGATAAATTAAAAGACCCGGGACTCTATTTCCGCGGTTCGTCGAACCAACGGGTCATCGATATTAAGCAGAGTGAAGCCGCTCATCAGGTCGTCTTAGTATGGCCGGACGGACGGTAAAATTTGTCACGTTATTTCTTGCATTTAGACAATGACTGTGATATACTATCTTCGCATAGGTTTTGTAAGCTGATTAGAAAGAGGTGTGAAAGGTGAAGGAAGGTATTCATCCGAAATTTTATGACCACGCAACAGTAAAATGCGCATGTGGCAACACATTTGAAACTGGTTCAACAAAACCGGAATTGCGTGTTGAAATTTGCTCTCAATGCCATCCGTTCTTTACAGGCCAGCAACGTGCACAGCAGGCTCGTGGCCGTATTGAACAATTCAATAAACGTTACGGTAAAAAAGCTAAATAATTGCGGTACAAGTGGGCGGCAGAGCAGAAATGCTCTGCTCTATTTGTATGTAAATGAAGTCAGTCCAGAACGAGGTCCAGGCCTTTAGAGAAAGTGAGGGATGTGCTGTGAATAAACCGAAAACATATGTCGGCGGCCAAGCCGTCATCGAAGGGGTCATGATGCGAGGCCCTCAATATATTGCAACTGCTGTACGGACACCATCCGGTGAGATTACGATTCAAAAGGATACGATTCATTCCATTACGGAGAAATATCCTATTTTAAAAAAGCCTTTTCTGCGCGGCTCTGTAGCCTTAGTAGAATCGCTCATCTACGGCATGAAGAGCCTGTCTTATTCTGCTCAGGCTGCTGGTGAAGAAGAGGAACAACTGACGAGTACGCAAATGGCCATGACCATGGCCTTTTCCGTCGTCATGGCGATAGTCTTCTTTTTAGCTATTCCGACCTTTGGGGCGAAATTCATTCCCGGTGTAGCCGATGACCCGGTACGCCTCAATATCGTTGAAGGCGTCTTGCGCTTGCTTATCTTTTTGGCCTATATTTGGGGTATATCCCTGACCAAAGATATTCGCCGCGTCTTTGAATACCACGGTGCCGAACATAAGACGATTTGGGCCTATGAAAAGGGCCTGCCCTTGACTGTTGCTAATGTGCAGAAACAGATGCGCCTCCATCCGCGGTGCGGTACGAATTTCTTGCTCATCGTCATGGTCGTCTCGATTTTCGTCTTTGCCTTCTTAGGCTGGCCTAATTTGGTAGAACGGATTTTGTCGCGCGTCATTTTAATGCCCGTCGTTGCCGGTATTAGTTACGAAATCATCCGCCTTGCCGGGAGCGGCAAACATCCTATTGTCCGTGCCTTAGTACAGCCCGGCCTTTGGCTCCAATACCTGACGACTCGTGAACCCCACGCCGACCAAATCGAAGTGGCTATTCGCGCCTTAGAAGCGGCTAAACCGGCCGACGAAGGTGTCGACCAAGTCGTGGACGATGTCTATGAAACGGCACCGGCACCAGACCTAAAACACGTAGCAGTAGAACCGAAATAATTACACCCTTATACGACAAACCACGAAGGAGAGAATGACTGTGTTTATCGACAAAGTACAGGCAGTAGAAAATAAATTCATGGATTTAGAACAACGCATTAGTGACCCGTCGGTCATTGCCAAACAAGATGAATGGCAAAAACTGACGAAAGAACATGCGTCTCTCGCACCCATTGTAGAAACGTTCCGGAAATATAAAGATGTATCCCAGACCATTAAGGACAACAAAGAATTAATGGATGATTCCGATAGCGATGCCGAAATCATTGCCATGGCGAAAGAAGAAAATGCAGACCTAGTAAAACAGCAAGAAGAACTCGAAAATGACCTGCATATCCTCATGCTGCCGAAAGACCCGCGGGATGACAAGAACGTCATTATGGAAATCCGTGCCGGTGCAGGTGGTGACGAAGCAGCTCTCTTTGCAGGCGATTTGTTCCGTATGTACATGAAATATATTGAAAAACAGCCTGGCTGGAAAGCAACTATTCTGAGTTCTAATGAACCGGAATTAGGGGGCTTTAAAGAAGTCATTTTCTCTGTCGAAGGCAGCGGTGTCTTTGGTAAATTAAAATATGAATCGGGCGTCCATCGCGTCCAGCGCGTACCTGTCACCGAAGCAGGCGGCCGTATCCATACATCGACCGCAACAGTTGCCGTCCTCCCGGAAGCCGAAGACGTAGAAGTCAACCTGGACATGGACGATGTCCGCGTCGACTACTACCGTGCATCCGGTGCTGGTGGTCAGCACGTTAATAAGACGAGTTCTGCTGTCCGCATGACCCATATACCGACGGGTATCGTCGTCGAATGCCAGGACGAACGGTCGCAGCTCGAAAACAGAGCCAAAGCGGTCCGCGTCTTGAAAGCTCGTCTCCTCGACAAAGCCCAACAAGAAGCAGATGCGAAAGAAACAGAAGCGCGTCGCAGCCAGGTCGGTACAGGAGACCGTAGTGAACGTATTCGTACGTACAACTATCCTCAAGGCCGCGTGACGGATCACCGCATTAACTTGACCCTTTATAAACTCGACAATATTATGAATGGTGATATTGATGAATTTATTCAAGGCCTCGCCGAAGCACGGCGGTCGGAACTGATGAAAGAAGCCGAAGAAAATGCCTAAGATTTGGACGATTGGTGCTCTCCTGACGTGGACGCAGCAATTTTTTGCACAAAAAAGCGTAGACTCGCCGCGCTTAGATGCAGAAATTCTCCTCGCCCATGTGCTCCAAAAAGAACGGATTTATCTCTACGCCCACTATGATGAGCCCATGAATCCTAATGAGCTCGCAGCCTATCGGGAACTGGTCAAGAAGCGGGCAAATCGTCTCTCTGTAGCCCACATTCTCGGGATGAAAGCCTTTATGGGACTCGACTTTAAGGTAACGACAGATACGCTCGTGCCGCGGCCGGAAACGGAAATGCTCGTCGAAACAGTCGTCACTAAAGCTGGCGAAGATGCATCCATTTCTATTATCGACATCGGTACAGGTACAGGAGCGATTATTCTCAGTCTCTTGCATTACTTGCCTAAGGCAACAGGCACTGGTGTCGATATTTCCCCGAAAGCTCTTGCTGTTGCCAAAGAAAATGGCGAAACTTTAGGATTAACAGACCGCGTACAGTGGCTTGAAAGCGACCTCTTTGCGAGCGTCCCAGCAGGACCGTACGATTGGTTCGTTTCTAATCCGCCCTATTTAACAAAAGACGATATGGCTCATTTACAGCCTGAAGTCATTCATGACCCGGCACTGGCTCTCTATGGCGGTGACGATGGCCTTGACATCTATCGTAAGCTTGCCCAGCAAAGCCCGGCGTATGTCAAAATAGGGGGCTATTGTGCCGTTGAAATCGGTGCGGGACAAGACTCGGATGTGACGGCTATTTTCACACAACACGGAGCGTATGACTACGTCCAAACCATACAGGACTACAGCGGTATTGACCGAGTCCTCGTCTTTACACGAAAAGAGTAGATAATCATGAAAGACACGAAATTAATTCGTATAACTAATATGGAAGCGCAACACTACGTGCTGGAAGAAGCAGGCCGCATTATCCGTAATGGCGGCCTCGTCGTCTTTCCCACAGAAACCGTCTACGGTATCGGTGCTAACGGCCTCGATGCCGACGCATGCCGCAACATTTATACGGCTAAAGGACGGCCGAGTGATAATCCTTTGATTCTCACGGTCCCTGATGCGGATGCTGTCGGTCAGGCTGCAGCTGTCATTCCACCAGTAGCGAAGAAACTAATGGAAACGTTCTGGCCCGGCCCGTTGACCATCGTCTTGCCGCGCCAAAAACATGTCCCTGACGCAGCCACTGGCGGCCTTGATACAGTGGCTGTGCGCTGCCCGGACCATGCTGTAGCCAAAGCCTTTTTGCAATGTGCAGGCGTGCCCGTAGCCGGGCCAAGTGCGAATTTATCGACCCGGCCAAGCCCAACGACGGCTGACGAAGTCTATCACGACATGCAAGGCCGCGTCGACATGATTCTTGACGGCGGCCCCTGCCAAATCGGTGTGGAATCAACCATTGTTGAATGTAATGCCGACGACGAATTAACCATTCTTCGTCCCGGCGGCGTGACTATTGATATGCTCCGCGCCATCGTGCCCCACGTAGGCCTCGACACGACTCTCGTCACCGGTAAAGGAGTACCGAAAGCACCGGGCATGAAGTACCGCCATTACGCTCCGGCTGCGCCCATGATTGCTGTCGTTGGCTCTGTTGCGGCCGTGACGGCAAAAATCCAAGCACTCTATGACGAAGCAAGGGCCGACGGCAAGAAAGTGGGCTTCGTCGTCAGCGAAGAAGTAGGCCGTCATTTCCCAGGAGACAATACCTTCATTTGGGGGAAACACGGCGATAAGACGGCCTTGGCAAACCAGCTTTACAACGGCCTTTTATTCTTTGATAGTGATCCAGTGGACCTTATCCTTGCCGAAGGAACAGACGAAGACGGCCTCGGCATGGCGATTATGAACCGCATGAAAAAAGCCGCTGGCGGTCACGTCATCGTGTTGTAAAGTCCCATATAATACGTTATACTTAAGAGAGATAACTTGCCTTCCCAATGGGGAGGAGACGTACAGGAGGAGATACGAATGAAATTAGTATTAGGTGCCGACCACGGCGGATTTGACTTAAAAGAAAACATTAAAGAATATTTAAACGAAGAAGGAATCGAATTTACTGACTACGGTACACTCACAGGCGAACGGTGTGACTATCCGGAAGTGGCTAAAAAAGTTGCCACAGCTGTTGCAGACGGCACCTTCGATAAAGGCATCCTCATCTGTGGTACTGGTATCGGTATCGGCATTGCAGCTAATAAAGTACACGGCATTCGCGCCGCTCTTTGCACGAACGAATACATGGCCGAATACTGCCGTCGCCACAACGACGCGAATATTCTCACCATGGGCGGCCGTATTACAGGGCCGGGCCTTGCTCGTGAAATCGTCCGTATTTTCTTAAGCACCGACTTCGATGGTGGTCGTCATGCGAAACGCGTTGCCATGATTACGGAAATGGATAAATAATTTTTCTCCTAAGGAGGTATTACCATGAACGTACACGTAATGGACCACCCCCTCATTCAGCACAAAGTCACGTTGATGCGCAAAAAAGACACAGGGGCCAAAGATTTTCGTAATTTATTAGAAGAAATTACGATGCTCATGGGCTATGAAATTACCCGTGATTTGCCTCTTGCCGACGAACCTATCGAAACGCCTATTACGACGATGACAGGCAAGCGCATTAGCGGCAAGACTATCTGTATCGTGCCCATTCTCCGTGCCGGTCTCGGCATGGTCCAAGGGTTGCTCAATCTCTTGCCTACAGCAAAAGTAGGGCATATCGGCCTCTATCGGGACCCGGAAACGCTGAAGCCTGTAGAATACTACTGCAAGCTCCCAGACGTAACAGACCGAGACTTCATCGTCGTCGACCCGATGCTCGCTACTGGCGGTAGTTCGGCTGCAGCCTTGACGCTCCTCAAGGAAAAAGGCGTACAGCATATGAAACTCATGTGCCTCGTCGCTGCACCAGAAGGCGTTAAAGTCGTCAATGAAGAACACCCGGACGTACCCATTTACGTGGCGGCTCTGGACGCTCATCTCAATGACCATGGCTATATCGTGCCCGGCCTTGGCGATGCAGGCGACCGCATTTTTGGTACAAAATAATAAAATTGATACGTAATATAGAGAAGACAGCTTAGGCTGTCTTCTTTTTTTGCTCTAAAGTCACAGATATAATAAGGTTTACAAATAAAAAGTAAACTTTTTTTGTTAACCTATAAAAATGACGATAAACAGCGTAATTAAGCCATGGAAAAATCGTAATTTTTAAATAACGGTCCAAACGGATTGAGAAGAAGCGAAATGGGAAAGCCAGAGAACGACGGTTATTACGCAAGAAGACATTGCGAAAAAACAAGCTAAATCACTGGAAGACGTCATTT
>OIXX01000432.1_pt1 | contig 26229 bp, 21 predicted proteins | sample 1588161 | NCBI WGS metagenome assembly OIXX01 (sample SAMN03283274) | human gut metagenome | biome: human-associated habitat; material: feces | host: Homo sapiens | place: Peru | collected 2012
GCTTCCAGGAGTACTTCGAGAAGCTGCGCGACGAGCCGGAACGCTGGGGCAAGCCGGCGGCCGCCGTGCTCGGCGCACTGATGGCCCAAGTGGACCTGGGCGCCGGCGCCATCGGCGGCAAGGACTCCATGTCCGGTTCGTTCGAGGATCTCGACGTGCCGCCGACGCTGATCTCCTTCGCCGTGGCCGTGGGCAACATGAAGCGCGCCACCTCCCCTGAATTCAAGGACGCCGATCACCGTATCGTGCGCATCGCGCCGCGCTACCTGGCCGACGGTCTGACCCCGGACAAGGATGCGCTGCTTGAGGTGTTCTCCGTGATCGAGGAGCTCACCGACTTCCACGATGCCCTGGCCGTCTCTACGCCGGGCTATGGCGCCACCGCCGAAGCCCTGTTCAAGATGACGCTCGGCAACCGCATCGGCGTGACTCTGAACGACAGCATCGCCGTGGACGACCTGTTCACCCCGGCATATGGTTCGTTCATCGTCGAGCTGGCAGACGATGCCAAGCTTCCGGCCGTCTCCAATTTGGTCGAGATCGGCGAAATCGGCACCACCACCTCCGAGTACGTGTTCAAGGCCGCCGGCGAGACGCTGGACCTGGACGCTGTGCAGGAAGCTTGGGAGTCCGGCATCGAATCCGTGTTCCCGTACCGTTCCAAGGGCGAGGACAAGGGCGCGACCGTCGAGACCATCGACTTCCACGCGCCGAAGAAGACCGTGTACGTCGGCTCTTCCGTGGCCAAGCCGCATGTGGTGATCCCGGTGTTCCCGGGCAACAACTGCGAGTATGATTCCGCCGCCGCCTTCGAGCGCGCCGGCGCCGACGTGACCACGCTGATCATCAACAACCTGACACCGGCCGCCGTCGCCGAATCCACGCAGGCGTTGGTCGATGAGATCAACAAGAGCCAGATCGTGATGATCCCGGGCGGCTTCTCCGGCGGCGACGAGCCGGACGGTTCCGCCAAGTTCATCACCGCGTTCTTCCGCGCGCCGGCCGTCACCGAGGCCGTGCGTGACCTGTTGAAGAACCGCGACGGCCTGATGCTCGGCATCTGCAACGGCTTCCAGGCGCTCGTCAAGCTGGGTCTGGTGCCGTACGGCGACATCGTGCCGATGACCGACGCCTGCCCGACGCTGACCTTCAACACCATCGGCCGCCACCAGAGCCGACTGGTCCGCACGCGCGTGGCCTCCGACCTCTCCCCGTGGCTGTCCAAGACTTCGGTCGGCGACATCCACACCGTGGCCATCTCCCACGGCGAGGGCCGCTTCGTGGCCTCCGACGAGGTACTCGCCCAGCTCAGGGCCAACGGCCAGATCGCCACGCAGTACGTGGACGAGACCGGCACCCCCGGCATGGACCTAGATGTGAACCCGAACGGCTCGCTGCTCGCCATCGAGGGCATCACCAGCCCGGACGGCCGCGTGTTTGGCAAGATGGGTCACTCGGAGCGTTCCGGCAACGGCCTGTACGTCAACGTGCCCGGCAACAAGTACCAGCCGATCTTCGAGGCCGGCGTGGAATACTTCGCCGCCTGATAATCGGCGCGTATCGCGTCTGATACGGCACACAGGGAAGGAACTCTCGGGTTCCTTCCCTTTTTTGTTCATGCCGGTCATGGGCTAAGGTTGGGGTGTTCGCACTACCGAATCCGCCGCTGAAAGGACCTGTCGTCATGCCGATCAACGAGGCATTGTTCGCCGCGATGAAGGCCGCCAGCTACATCAAGCCCAACGCGGGCAAGTCGTACAAATTGCAGCGCGTGGCGGAAGAGCTTATCGCCAAGCAGGCACCCGCCAATCCGAAATGCCGTGTCGAGGACGCCTTCGCGCCTATGGCGGATGGATATGCCGTACCATTGCGAGTGTTCACGCCGCTGGTCGCCTATGGAGCGCCCCTGCCCGAAGCCCTGGAGGAATCTTCCGCCAATGGCACGCCAGTGGCCTCGGCAATATCCGCGATTCTGCCCGCCGTATTACCCAAAGTCCTACCCAAAATACCCATCAAGGAAAGCACGTCGAGCGGCAACACCGACGGCATTCCCGGCAATGCCAACACGGAACTTCCCTCAGTCACGCCGCGTGGCACGATCCTGTTTTTCCACGGTGGCGGTTGGACCACAGGCGGCATCAACCTGTACACGCAGGCTTGCGCGCATATGGCCGTACGTCTGCAACGCCGTGTGATCTCGGTCGAGTACCGGCTGGCTCCTGAATACCGCTTCCCTACTGCTGTTGAGAATTGCTATGAGGTAGCCCGGCAGCTGTTTGCTGGGGAATTGCCGATTTCTGGGGTGGGTGGTTCTGTTGATGTTGACCACCCCCAGTCGGCTGCGCCGACAGCCCCCACCGGCGGGGGCGATATATCTGCGACAATCCCAGCACCGGATCCCGACAGCATCGTGCTGTTTGGCGACAGCGCGGGCGGCAATCTTGCGGCCGCCGTCTCGCTCATGGCCCGCGACCGCGGCGAGTTCATGCCGCGCACGCAGATGCTGCTTTACCCGGTGGTCGGCAACGACTACAATCCCGAGACCAGCCCGTTCGAATCGGTGCGGACCAACGGCACCGACTACATCCTCACTGCACAGGACATGGCCGACTACATCGACATGTACCGTTCGTCCGTGGCCGACCTGACCAATCCGTATTTCGCGCCGCTCACCGCGCATGACCTGAGCAATCAGCCGCGCACGCTGGTGTTGTCCGCCGAATACTGCCCGCTCAGAGACGAGGACGAAGCGTACGCCCGTCGTCTGCAATTGGTGAACGACAACGTCTCCTGTTACCGGATTCACGACGGCATCCACGGTTATCTGCTCAACACGTCGGCCGTAGGGCTGGTGTCCACCACTTACCGGATCATCGAGCATTTCCTCGACGACACACCGCTGGTGCCGGCTCCCGGCACCGGCACCACCGCCAACGCACCGGAGGGAGGCGACGCATGGCAAGACGTACTTGGTACCGACTAGACAACATCGGCAAGTTCTACTCCTCCCAGGCTGGCCGCTCCTCGCAGACCGTGTTCCGCTATTCGGCCGAGCTGGCGGACGACATCGCCCCGGACATCCTGCAGCACGCGCTCGACCATGCCATCGCCCAGTTCCCGAGCTTCAACGTGCACCTGCTCAACGGCATGTTCTGGCATTACCTCGAACAGTCGGACGGCCGGCCGCTGGTGGAGCCGGAACATCTGCCGATATGCTCGCGACTGCATTACGGGCCCAAAAGCATGCTGTTCCGCGTGAGTTATTTCCGCAATCGTGTCAATCTCGAGGTCTCGCACATCATTTCGGACGGTCGCGGCGCCATCAACCTGTTCAAGTCACTGTTGCACGCCTACATCGCCGAGCAGTACGACGTGCCGGGCGTGCCTTCGGATTACGACGGCTCGGACAGCGACAAAGCCGAAAACAGCTTCGACAAATACTACGAGAAAGACAAGGCCGGTGCCGCGCCCGGCACGAAGATCTACCGGCTGGCCGGCCCTATCGACCGGGACGCGCCCACGTTCATGGAATATCACGTCAGCGCCAGCAAGGTGCTTGGTGCAGCGCATCAGTGCGGAGTGAGCCTCACCTCCTACCTCCTCGCCGCGATACTGTGCGCGATTCGCGACGTCATGCCCTCGCGCGCCCGCAATCGCGCGATTCGCGTGGATATTCCGGTCGACTTGCGCGCCTTCTTCAGGTCGGAGACCGTGCGCAACTTCTACGGCATGACTTACGTGGCGTACACGCCGGCCGATATCGAAGCCGATGAGGACTCCGCGAAAACTTCCGCAACGGGCCCAGACGCGACCGGCGACGGCCAGCAGTCCGCCGCCCGCACCGCGCACGGCAACGGTATGGGTGGATTGCTGACCGATGAGCCGTTGGCCGACATCGCCCGCCATGTGCAGGAGCAGCTCGACCATGCCACCAGTCGCGAGCGCGTCGAATCGCATATGAACCGCATGATTGCGCTGGAAAAGAATCCGGCGCTGCGTCTCGCGCCCTCCCCTGCCAAGGACTGGGTGCTGGAGCTGGCCCGGTTCATCGCCGACCGCGAGACCACGACCACCGTCTCGAACCTTGGCCGAGTCACCTTGGACGAACGACTCGCGCGCCATGTGCGTTCGGTGAGCTTCCTCACCACACCGGCCAGCCTGAATTTCACGGTCTGCTCGTTTGGCGACGACCTGAGCATCGGCATCTCCACCGTCTACCATGATCTGAACGTCATCAAGAACCTGTGTCGGATTCTCGCCGCGCAGGGCATCAGCGGCCGTATGAACATCGCCGGCGCGCATGTGGAGAAAGGAGCGTCGGCATGAAGCATTGCGATGCCTGCAACGTCGATTTCACCGGCGATATGGCCCGTTGCCCACTCTGTCAGAACGAATTGCACGGCGAGGCCTCTCCCGCCGCATTCCCCGCGCAGCAGATCTATCTGCGTCCGAGGCGTTTGGCGGTAGAGATCATCACGTTTGTAACCGGCGCGATTCTGCTGCTGCATGGCTTCTTCAGCTATCTGTTTTCGTGGCCGATACCGATTGCCAGTGCATCGGCAGCCGCGCTGATCATCAGCGTGCTGTTCATCAACAGTGCGATTCTGCACGCGCCGCGGCCGCTTCGCCTCATGTTTCGATATTTCTATATCATGTTGGCGATTGCGCTGGTCTGGTTTGTGGCGACGATGAATCATGTCGTCACCATGTTCGTCATACCGATCACGTGTCTGGTTTCGCTGGTCTTTGACGTGGTGCTGCTTATCGTGCTGCGGGCCAAGGCCATTGACCAGTACGCCAAGTATCTGGTGTTCGACATCGTCGCCGGTCTGCTGCCTCTGACGTTCATTCCGCTCGGCTGGGCTCCGTGGGATGTGCTGGTGATGGTCAGCGGGCTGGTCTCCCTGCTGGTGCTGCTCGGCCTGCTCGTCTTCGCCCGCCGTCAGCTCTTCTCGGAATTCGGCAAACAGTTCTCGGCCTGATTGCCTCGTGCGCTCAATCGCCCGACTTAGAATGGAAACCATGAGCGAACATGTGGAGCATGGGTTTGGGCCGGTGTGGGATGGTGAGTCCCGGGCTTTGATTTTGGGATCGATGCCGAGTTCGAAATCCCGAGCGGCGGCGTTTTACTATATGCATCCGCAGAACCGGTTTTGGCCGGTGATGCAGGCGCTGTTTGCCAACTCCGCTGATCCTGCCGACGCCGTCGGCGATTCACCTGAGTCCCGTCGTGCGTTTGCTCTGCGCCACCACATTGCGTTATGGGATGTCATTGCTTCTTGCGATATCACCGGAGCCAGCGATGCCAGCATCCGCAATGCCGCGCCCAACGACTTGACACCAATCTTGCGCGGAGCTCCAATCGCCCACATCTTCACAACCGGCGCGAAATCAGCGCAACTTTACCGCAAACTTATCGAGCCGCGCCTGACCGAAGCCGGTATCGCCATCGGCATGACCCAACTGCCCTCCACCAGCCCAGCCAACGCCTCAATGCGTTTGCCGGACCTTATCACCGCCTATCGCGAAGCTTTTCAAAAGGCAAACGTACTAGAGAATGCGTATTGGAAAAACTAAAAGTAGATACCTAAAAGTATGGCGAGACCATCAATCTCGGACGGCAAACCCAGCATCACGAATCCTATCTTGCATCTCATTGGCAATAGCAATACAGCGCGCCCGCGAAATACCAGCCTTCACACCGACACCAGTCAAATCCGCAACAGTGATGTTCTTCCCCTTTCCGTTCACCGAAGTAGTGTGCTCGCCGTTGATTCCAGGGTTTTCCGTTAAATCATATCCAGGCGACAATCTCCACGCTTGGCGAGAACGATCATAGAGATAAGAGAAATTCTTCGCATGATCGTCGCGGTTTCCGATGAACACGTTAAAGCACATGAGACGGTACAACCGCTCGCACTCCTCTGCGCTGTTGCACACACGCATAGTCAGCCGCATCAATAGTCCGTAATCCAAATTGGGAATACGATGCGACGTTTCCAGCAATCCGCCGGCGGAAATCATATGCACCTTATGTTCGGTGCCATCGTCATCCCGCGTACGGTCAAACCGCCGGACACCAAAATATCCAGAACATTGCGCTGATGCGAACAGACGAGTTTCCGGCATATCAATGCCGCACTCGCGCGCAAGTACAGAAATTTGATACTCCTGTTCTCCGATATTCGCCGAGTCTACGGATGAGGGGAATTTGATAATCCATTCTTCTCCATCAACCTCAGTCAGAATTTTCGGCCGTGCGCCACCGGACGAGCCACCAAGGGCAAAAAGCTGATCCAAATCCTCAGAAAAATCAGTTTCCAGAAGATTCGCGCACTCTCTCGCTATATCGTCCAAGTCAGTAGCTGCAACACCATTTTCAATGTCCGCCGCTGGTTCATATTCCAAGGCTCCCATACCGCTTGATCCCACAATGGACAGCCTCGTCAAGGTTCCGATAGAGTAAGGGTCTATTCCTCTCTGACGCAGAAGACGATCCGTGAGCAAACGCCCCCACCCGTCCGGCATACTGTCATCGAACGCCCCAAACAAACCATGCAATGGATCTCTTTTGGCGACAAAGACCCCCTCACGCAATGGCAGACTCAGCGGACTTATGCTGAATCCACTGGACAACCACGAGCTTTCGTACGAGAACGCCACTGTTTTTGCCGGCGACAGTGTCAGCGAGCCAACAATTTCACCATCCAAAAACACCCGTACCCGATCAACCGATAAATCCAACGGCACTGTCTCGCTCATCGCGCTTCCCTCTCCCGCGCAGCAATGACATCATCGATAGTTGCATAGTACGGCTGTGAAAACAGTGTCTCAAAATCCTGCTCGCAACTCAGCGCAAACGCGATATTGATGAGCGCCGTCAATGAGATTTCGTGCTGCTGCTCGAACCGTCTGATTGAGCCAAGACTCACACCGGATTTTCTAGCCAGAGCCGTTTGCGACAGCTTATGCTCTTTGCGTCTGGCAACCATGCGTTCGGCAATAGCGGCCGAAACATCCCCAGGCATAGGCTCATCCAACAAAGAAAACATACTAATATATTAGCAATTTATGCCTAAAAAGCCAATAATTACTCATATATTAGCAGTTACCGATTGCGGCAAATTGGTCACGGGACTACAACCGGCGTGTCGCGGTAGCCACCAACTTGCGTTCAAGTGGGGTTGAACTGTTTTAATCGAATTGTTAGCGTTCACGGCCGGCCATGAAGAGACGGCGGTGACGATTAATCATCAAGGAGTACACATGAAGTATCGCAGCGTCGGCAAGTCGGGACTGAAGATCAGCGAGGTCGCGCTGGGCAGCTGGGTCACGGATCTCAAGGGCACAGCGGCCGAGAACGTGACCAAGGAGACCGTGAAGCTCGCCTACGATTCCGGCGTCAACTTCTTCGACTGCGCGGACGCTTACTCGGGCGGCGCCGCCGAACGATTCCTCGGCGAAGTGCTCAAGCAGTACCCGCGTAAGGAACTCGTCATCTCCAGCAAGGTCTACTTCCCCACCGGCGAAGGCGTGAACGACCGCGGCCTGTCCCGCAAGCACATTTTCGAAAGCATCGACCAGACGCTGAAGAACATGCAGACCGATTATCTGGACATGTACTTTTGCCACCGTTTTGACGAGACCACCGACCTTACCGAGACCTTGCGCGCGATGAACGACCTGGTCGCCCAGGGCAAGGTGCTGTATTACGGCGTTTCCGAAGAGTGGGGTTCGGCCCGCCTCGAGGAAGCCCAGCGCATTATCGACCGCTACAACCTGTACCCAATCACCGTGGTTCAGCCGCAGTACAACCTGCAGGATCGCTATATCGAGCATGAGATCATGGGCACCTGCCGCAAGCTCGGCATTGGTATCACCACGTTCTCCCCACTCGCGCAGGGTCTGCTGACCGGCAAGTATCGCAAGGGCCAGCCGCTGCCGGCCGGTTCTCGCGTCACGTGGGCTGACGAATCTGAGACTTCCTCCAACGGGAGCGATTGTTAAGCGCCGAAATCGGTATCGCCTTGGGCCTCGGCCTGGGCGATGGCGGTTTCGGCGTTTTTTGCTGTTTGCTCAATGACCTGGTTGTATCCGGTCAAGGCCGCGAACGGCATGAACTGGGCGGCCCGCTGGTGACGAGACATATGCGGATGCTTGCGTGATTGGTGGTGTGGCAGGTTGATGATGTCGTCGTATGCATGGGTTTCTTGCAGGGTCATGCGCGATGGCCTCCGATCTGACGGTTGCGAGCCTGACCGGTGGCACCGTCTTCCATATCCATGGCTTTGATGACGGCGTTGCGGCCGAATTTACGTTTCACATCCAGCAACGCACGCTGGATATCACGCTCTCCATCTTTTTCGCCGGTGGAATCGGATCCATACGATTGGGCCTCGTCATCACCGAACAAGTCGAGCTGTTCATAGCGTTTGCCGGCGGCCAGCTCCTCCAGAGTGGTCACATCATCGGCGATGACCGTCAACCGTCTCACGAGCAGACGTGAATCCACAATGCGCTCGTACAGCATCGTCATGGCCTCACGGATGCGCGCCGAAGATGACGTGAAATCGCCCAGGCCAATCGATCCGACCGCGCTTTTGGGCACTTTGCGCCCAAACCGGTCGACCGTCACCGGCCCTTGATAGCTTTTCGCTGCCCGCTCAGCGGCACGTTTCATCGCATAATCAGCGCACGAATCGAGCTTTGACGAATCAAGACTGCCGATGTCATAGCCGACGGCGAGCGTCAGTCGGTTCGTCAGCACGCTTTTATCGACCAGATCGAGGGCCAGCGCATCGGCCATCTCCTTGGTGATCAGCCGGGCCGTGGCATAGTCGGCGGGACCGGTGAGCACCTGACCGCTGCTGATGCTGTGCGCATCCGGCTCATAGGATCGGATATCCGCGATTTCGCACGGCTCCCAGCCCCACGCATGGTCGATGAGCAGTTCGGCATTGACACCGAACATGCGATATAGCAGGTCTTCGTTGTAGTAATCCGAAGCACGACCCACCGAACATCGGGCGATATCGCCCATGGTCATCAGACCGGCGTGCTCAAGTTTCCTGGCATAGCCGCGCCCAACCCGCCAAAAATCGGTGAGCGGACGATGGCTCCAGAGCAGCCGACGATATGACATTTCATTCAGTTCGGCCACGCGCACGCCGTCCTTGTCGGCGGGCATGTGCTTGGCGACGATATCCATGGCGACTTTGGCCAGATACATGTTGGAGCCAATGCCGGCAGTGGCGGTGATGCCGGTTTCATCGAGAATTTCGCGCACGATGGTTCGCGCCATGGCATGCGGCCCCATACCCAGCGAGCGCAGATATGGCGTGACGTCGATGAACACCTCGTCAATCGAGTAGACATGGATGTGCTCGGGTGCGGCGTATTTGAGGTAGATGCCATATACCTGCCCGCTGACCTCCAAATAGTGCGCCATGCGCGGCTTGGCGATGACCATCGAGGCTTTGAGTCTCGGCGAGCGTTCCAGGTCGCGCGCATCGCACGACTCCCCCATCAGACGTCCGCCCGGCGCATGGACCGCCCGTTCCATATTCACCGCCGAAAGACGCTGCTTCACCTCGAATAGCCGCGCACGACCGGGAATGCCATAGTTCTTCAGCGAGGGTGAGACCGCCAAACATATTGTCTTATCGGTGCGGGTTTCATCGGCCACCACCAGATGCGTGGTCAACGGGTCGAGTCCGCGCGCCGCGCACTCCACCGAGGCATAGAAGGACTTGAGATCAATGGCAATATAGGTATGCTCGCGTTGCGTCGATACCGTTCCGCTGCCCATCGCCATCACCTCCTTACCACCGCCGGCCCGACCAGCATATCAATACGGTCGAACATTTGTTCGATACAACATGCCTGTTCGAAGCTGCCGAAGTCGACGCACGCAACGCGCCCAAGCACGCTCTTCACCCACACCACACGCGCAGCGGCAGAGCAGCGGCAGAGCAGCGGCATGCATGCGTACCATGGGGAATATGAAGAAAAGCATTACGGCAGACAGCGATTTTGCGGCGTGGGCGGCAGCCCGATCCCAGAAAACGAATCGATCACTGGCAGGAGCCCGCCTCGCGATTCCGGAGCCGCAGAAGCATGCCGAAATCAAGTCTCAGGCCCAGCAATGGGGCATGACCGTCGAAGATGCCACGATGACCGACGGGCACAGCGAGGAATTCCTCTGTGACGGCACACAAAGCATTGATTCCATTGCCGACATGCGCACGGCAAGTGGGCTGGAGGCAATGGAGTACGCGGAACAGCACATGCCGGTATTACGCGACACCATGGATGACCTCACCGCCCGCGTCGATTTCTCAGGCATTCGTATTGCCGTCTGCCTGATACTGGAGCCAAAAACCGCGATTCTGCTGCGCAAGCTTAAGGCCGCCGGCGCAATCGTCGGCGTATATTGCGGCCCGGATTCCACGGATCCCCGAGTGGCGGAACAGCTGCGCCGGGAAGGAATCACGGTCGAATCCAGCCGAGCCTGGACCGCGGAACAGGCGCACGAGGCAGCCCTGCGCCTGCTGGACAAGATACAGCCGAACATCATCATCGACGATGGTGCCAGCTTCGCCCGTCTCGCCTCGTTCGAACGCCCCGAACTCACGGCGAATCTCATTGGAGTGGCCGAGGAAACGACCAGTGGCGTACGCGCGTTCCAGCAGATGCAGGAAGCGGGAGCCCTCACCTACCCGGTCGTAGCCGTTAACGACAGTGTGCTGAAAACCGGATTCGACAACGCCCACGGCACTGGGGAGACATGCGTGACCACCATGCAGCGCATTCTCGGCGAGCATGCATTCGACGGCAAGAACGTCACCGTCATCGGCTACGGCCCGGTCGGCCAAGGCTTCGCACGGCGTGTTCGCGCGCTTGGCGCCGAAGTCACCATCTGCGATATCGATCCAGTGGCTTCACTCAAAGCGGTGTTCGACGGCTTCGCCGCACAAGACATTGACGAGGCACTCCCTTGCGCGGATATGGTGGTGTCCGCCACTGGCGTGAGACATACAGTCACACTTGAGCACATGCGCGCAATGCACGAGGGCGCGGCGCTCGCAGTGATCGGCGGCATCGCCAACGAAATCGCCTTGGACGAGGTAAGCGACTTCATCCCACAGGTCAACAGGGACACCGCGCAACTCATTGTTCCCGACGGACCAACGCTCACGCTAATCGCCGACGGCGATGGCGTGAACTACACGGTGGGAGGCGGCAATCCAATCGAGATCATGGATCTGAGCTTCGCCGTACAGGCCAGCGCCGTCGCATATCTTCTGGAACATCGAGGCACACTGGATCACACGCTTATCAGACTTGACGCAGCGACCGACCAGTGCATCGCCGCCAGCGCGCTCAAGGCGCGCGGATACCGAGCCAGCCATGCCGTGGAGGACAACGGCTACGATTGGCGACTGACCAGATTCGCGGAAAACGACCGAGAGAACGCCGACCGATAGCCATAGACACGGCACCGAACACAACGCAGCGAGGAGAATATGACCGACAACACCTGGCCGACCGTCGATACCGAGCTTATCGATGATGTGACACTGTATTCCGCCAAACTCATCATCCCCGTGACGGGCCCCGTCATCATCGATGGCGCAGTTGCCATACATGGCGACCGCGTGGTTCATGTAGGTAAACGCCGCTGGGTGCTGGAGGCGCTGAAGCAGGAAATGACGTCTCACGGCACCATCCGTGAACGGCATTGGGATGGGGTGCTCACCCCCGGATTGGTCAACGCGCACACTCATCTGCAGTACAGCGGCATGGTGCAGGTCGGGCAAGGCACCTACAATCGGTTCCGCGCCTGGGAACTGGCATTCAACGAGGTGTACGCCGAGGCGCAGAAGACCCAGCCATGGAAGCAGTGGGCCGAGGACGGTGCTCGCCAGATGGTCGAATCGGGCACAACGGCCGCCGCAGACATCGTCACCGATTTGGACGCCGCCGGCGCGCTGGCTTCGCAGGGCATGCACGGCATCGCTTATTGGGAGGTAATGGGCTGGCACAACGACGAATGGATGGAAAAGGGCCGCACCGAGCTCATCCGGCAGTTGCGACGGATGAACGAGGAGCAGCTGCCGAACCTCGGCATCAGCCCGCATGCTCCGTATACGCTGGAGTCCGAACCGTTCGTTGATCTTCCAGACATTGCTCGTCAGCTGAACATGCGACTGCATATCCATCTGGCGGAGACCCCGCTCGAGGCCGGCACTTATCCGCCGGTGCTCACCACTTATTCGGCGTCCGACTGGCGTGACCACGATTGGGAAAGCTACCGGCAGCTCAAGGACGTGGGCAAAGGTGCCTCCGCCATCCAGTTCGTCGATCAGCTTGGCTCGCTTGGCCCGGATGTGCACATTGCACACGGCGTGTGGGCCAATGGCGAGGATCGGCGTATTCTACGTCAGCGCGGCGTGGGCGTGGCCTTGTGCCCCCGATCGAATCGCATTACCAACACCGGCAAAGATGCACCGGTGCGCGAATACCTCGAGGAAGGTAATCTGGTAAGCGTGGGCACCGATTCGCTCTCCAGCACGCCGACCCTCGATCTGCTTGATGACGTGTCGATGCTTTACGGCCTGGCCCGCGAACAAGGCTATGCCAGCGACGATCTGACACATCGCCTGATTCGTATGATGACGCTGGGCGGTGCCGCCTCCATGGGCATGCACGTGGGCCGAAACCGCATTGGACAGATCAACGCGGGCGCATTGGCTGATTTCGCGTTCTTCGACATCCCCGTCGACACATCATCTCCGGCCGGCATCGAAGAAACGCTGGAAACACTGGTGAAGCACGGCGCAGGCACGAACCGAGCCACGGTGATATCCGGGCGCGAAGCCTACAACAACATCTGGTGACACCGCTGACCTGACCTGACCTGATATCAAGAAGCCAAAACCAGCAAACCCGCCAAGAACAGGAGATCTCATTATGAGCGTCGCTTTGCAAGACATGAGTCCATACGCCCGGTCCATAGTGGAACGCCTTGGACTGGAAGCCCACCCCGAAGGCGGCTGGTACACGCGTGACTGGCAATCCCCGCACACGGATGAGGCCTCAAGCCGACCGCTATCGTCACTGATTTACTTCCTGCTGCCCGAGGGAGATGCCAGCGCCTGGCATAAGGTCGATGCGGATGAGGTCTGGCTGTGGCATGGCCCGGCATCGGTCAAGCTGGAACTCGGCGGCAGCGGCGAGACTCCGGAATCCGACGAATCCAAGCGAACCGTAATCACCCTGGGTTCCGGCATCACCACCGATCAGGCCGACGTAACCGTATCGGGACATGCGGTCGTACCGGCTGGCGTCTGGCAGCGCACAGTGCCTGGCCAGGGCGATGCGCTGGTCTCCTGTGTGGTCAGTCCGGGATTCGTATTCGACGGCTTCACACTCGAACAGTGAACGCCATTTCGCTCTGCGCCAATATGAGATATTCGTTCGCTTACACGCCAGATTGCGCGGCTCGAGCCGGCCATAAGCAATGGAGATAACCAGCATCCGAGAATATCGCTGTTTTGTAGTAACCCAATAGCCATACAATTGGCGCGCATGCATCAAGCACGACTTTGAACCGTGTGCATGACGAACACTTGAGGAGAGGAAGCCCATGTTCAATAAGCAACACATCGTCCGTACCATTGCGGCCACCGCCAGCATCCTGGCTCTGTCGTTCACCGCAGCCTGCGGTTCCGGCCAGTCCACCGCATCCAATTCCGCCGATTCGAACGACATCACCCAGCAGACGTACAAGCCGGGCAAGCTGACCATCGCCACCGGACAGCCGGCCTACGAGCCGTGGGTTATGAACGACAAGCCGGAAAGCGGTGAGGGCTACGAGGCGGCCGTCGCCTACGCAGTGGCCGACAAGCTCGGTTTCAAGAAGAGCGACGTGGTGTGGACCCGCACCGCATTCGACACCGCCATCGCTCCCGGCGCCAAGGACTGGGATCTCAACATCCAGCAGTTCGGCATCACCGACGAGCGCAAGAAGGCCGTTGACTTCTCGTCCAGCTACTACAACGACAGCCAGTCCGTCGTGGTCAAGAAAGACAGCAAGTTCGCCAACGCCACCAAGGTATCCGATCTGAAGAATGCGACCGTGGGCGTCATGGTCGGCACCCTTGCCTACGACTACGCCAAGGCGAACATCAAGGACGACATCCAGACGTTCAATGATGATGCCGCACTGGCTCAGGCACTTGACGCCGGTCAAATCGACGCACTGGTCACCAGCACCGTGGAATGCGTGTACATGGTGCAGTCCGAGCAGGTCAAGGACGCCAAGGTGCTCGGCCGTCTGCCTGACTCCGAAGACAAGAGCGGCATGGGCATCGTGCTGCCGAAGGATTCCAAGCTAACTGCAGCCGTGACCAAGGCAGTGGATGACCTGAACGCCGACGGCACCATCAAGAAGCTTCAGGACAAGTGGCTGGCCGAGTACACCACCGACCTGACCGAACTGAAGAAGTAAGTGGAGTAGGCTCACATCATAAGGTCACAATACCTTGGCCGGGCGCTGCGGAAATTTTCCTGTGACACCCGGCCATTCCGGCATTCAGGAAGCGAGCGACATTCATCACATGACCGCAGCACCAACCGAAACCAGGCAGCACAATGCCTCTGACGGACACGAGGTAAGTCAGGTCGAGCTCAAACGACGCCAATATCGTGTTCATCAGCAAATTCAATCGACGATTACCAGTCTGATCAGCACCATTGTGTTCGTTGTGGTCATCGTCATCGGCCTGAAGCTCTCCCCCGGCTGGCCACGAGTCAAGGAGACCTTCTTCTCCGGCGAATACTTCGTCAAATCGTTTCCCCATGTGCTTGACGGCCTATGGCTCAACATCCGCGTTCTGCTCGTCGCAGTGGTCGGCGTGGCGATTCTAAGCACGCTGATCGCATTGGTGCGCACCAGCCGCTCCCCTATTCTGTTCCCGCTGCGTATCCTGGCATTGATCTACACGACTGTGATGCGCGGCGTGCCTATTATCGTCGTGCTGTATCTAATCGGTTTCGGCATTCCCGGCCTAGGCTTGTTCGGCCGTATCGATCCCTCGGTACTCGGCACCATTGCAGTGGTAATGGGATACAGCGCCTACGTCTCCGAGGTGCTGCGTGCCGGTTTTAACGACGTACATCCTTCTCAGCGAGCCTCGGCCCGCTCGTTGGGCCTGACCTCCGGCCAGACGACCCGACTGATCGTCATTCCTCAGGCATTGCGCAAAGTCGCGCCCGCACTGATGAATGACTTCATCTCCATGCAAAAGGACGTCGGCCTGATTTCCGTGCTGGGTGCGGTGGATGCCGTGCGCGCCGCACAGATCGACGTGGCCAGCACCTACAACTTCACGCCGTATGTGGTCGCCAGCCTGCTGTTCATCCTGATGAGCGTGCCGTTCATCCTGCTGAACGACTGGTACACGGAACGTCTGCGTAAACGCGAACTCAGCGGAGGAACGGTATGAGCGAAATAACCAATATCACCACCGAGGCGAGTGACTCCCCCGTGAGCAACAAGACGGTGCTGCGTCTTGATGACGTGCGCAAATCCTTTGGAAACACGCAGGTGCTGCGTGGCATTTCCTTTGACATTCACCAACATGAGGTGGTGGCTTTGCTGGGGCCTTCCGGTTCGGGCAAATCCACATTGATGAAATGCGTCAACCTGCTTGAGCAGGTCGATGACGGCCAGATTTGGCTGGGCAATACCGATATCACCGACCCGCGTGCCGATCAGGACAAGATTCGCGCACGTATCGGCGTGGTGTTCCAGCAGTTCAACCTCTTCCCCCACATGTCGGTGCTCAAGAACGTGACCCTTGCCGCAATCAAGGTTCACCACTGGAGCAAGGATCGCGCCGAAACCCGCGCTATGGAACTGCTTGAACGCATCGGCATGCGCGATAAAGCCAGCGCCTACCCTGATCAGCTCTCTGGCGGCCAGCAGCAGCGCGTGGCGATTGCTCGCGCACTGATGACCGACCCGGAACTGCTGCTGCTTGACGAGATCACATCCGCTCTTGATCCGATGCTGGTCGGCGAAGTGCTCAACATGGTTGCCGAGTTAAAGGCCCAAGGCACCACAATCCTCATGGCCACGCACGAAATGAGCTTCGCCCACGACGCGGCCGACCGCATCGTACTGCTCCGTCACGGCGTCATCGCCGAGAACGGCACACCCGCCGAGGTGATGGACGAGTCACAGGATCCCGAGACCATCGAGTTCTTCAGCCATTTCAGGCACTGAGACGAAGCCGAAGAACAAGCACCGGATTCATACGACGAAAGGCCAAAATCCTAAGCCACTATTCATACTCAACTGATCTGGTGCTTAAACCGCGTCCGCGAACCCCAACAAGTTCCACCACCCCACAACACGCGATGTAGCCGCCGATTGGTAGGGTTGGCAGATAGTTAATCCCCTGTTTGAAAAAGGAGCTTTGGCTTGTCGGCTGAACTCGAAGACATTCATGAGGAATGTGGCATCTTCGGCGTATGGGGCCACCCCGACGCCTCACGACTCACCTATTTTGGCCTGCACGCGCTGCAGCATCGCGGTCAGGAAGGTGCCGGCATCGTCTCCAACGATAACGGTCATCTCATCGGTCATCGCGGACTCGGCCTGCTCACCCAGGTGTTCGGCGATGAGCGCGAAATCGAACGACTGAAGGGCAATTGCGCCATCGGCCACGTGCGTTACGCAACGGCCGGCTCGGGCACCACGGACAACATCCAGCCGTTCATCTTCCGCTTCCATGACGGCGACGTGGCTCTGTGCCATAACGGCAACCTGACGAACTGCCCGTCACTGCGCCGCAAGCTTGAAGACGAAGGCGCCATCTTCCATTCGAACTCCGACACCGAAGTGCTGATGCACTTGATTCGCCGTTCGATGCAGCGCACCTTTATGGACAAGCTCAAGGAAGCGCTCAACACGGTGCATGGCGGTTTCGCCTACCTGCTGATGACCGAAGACGCCATGATCGGCGCACTCGACCCGAACGGCTTCCGCCCGCTCTCCCTCGGCAAGATGAAGAACGGCGCCTACGTGCTCGCCTCCGAAACCTGCGCACTGGATGTCGTCGGCGCCGAGCTGGTGCGCAACATTCGCCCGGGCGAAATCGTGGTGGTCAACGATCACGGCTACAAGATCGTGCAGTACACCAACAACACGCAGCTGGCCATCTGCTCGATGGAATACATCTACTTCGCACGCCCGGATTCCGATATCTATGGCGTCAACGTGCACTCCGCCCGCAAGCGCATGGGCGCACGTCTCGCCGCCGAATCCCCGGTGGAGGCCGATATGGTTATCGGCGTGCCGAACTCCTCATTGTCCGCCGCATCCGGCTATGCGGAAGCAGCAGGCCTGCCCAACGAAATGGGCCTAATCAAAAACCAGTATGTGGCCCGCACCTTCATTCAGCCCACGCAGGAACTGCGCGAGCAGGGTGTGCGTATGAAGCTCTCTGCTGTGCGCAGCGTGGTTAAAGGCAAGCGCGTTATCGTTATCGATGATTCCATCGTGCGCGGCACCACGTCCAAGCGCATCGTGCAGCTGCTCAAGGAAGCCGGCGCCGCTGAAGTGCATATGCGCATCAGCTCCCCGCCGCTGAAGTACCCTTGCTTCTATGGCATTGATATCTCCACCACCAAGGAACTCATCGCAGCCAAGATGAGCGTGGAGGAAATCCGCGAATACATCGGCGCGGATTCCTTGGCCTACCTTTCGCTCGACGGTCTGGTCGAATCCATCGGCCTGAACGCCGACGCCCCATACGGTGGCCTGTGCGTCGCCTACTTCAACGGCGACTACCCCACTGCGCTCGACGACTACGAGGCCGACTTCCTGAAGTCCCTCACGCCCGAGGACCGTGTGCGTCTGCCTGAATTCGCGCTGTACAAGAGCAAGTACATCGGCAACGAGTACAACACCGTGCAGCCGGAAGCCGAATAGCTCACCACCAATCCACTCAATAACAATTCTTTGAACCAGAGGCGCTTGCCTCCCCTCAGTCGGCTTTGCCGATAGCCCCCCTCCAGAGGGGAGCCAAAATAAGTAGAAAGGCCAACCAAATGCCAAAAGCATATGAGAACGCCGGCGTGAGCGTCGAAGCCGGGTACGAAGTCGTCAAGCGCATCAAGTCGCACGTGGCCCGCACGAACCGTCCCGGCGTGGTCGGCGGCATCGGTGGCTTCGGCGGCCTGTTCGACCTAGCCTCCCTGGGCTACAAGGAGCCGGTCCTCATCTCCGGCACCGACGGCGTAGGCACCAAGCTCATGGTCGCCAAGCTGGCCAACAAGCACGACACCATCGGCATCGACTGCGTGGCCATGTGCGTCAACGACATCGCCGCCCAGGGTGCCGAGCCGCTGTTCTTCCTTGACTACATCGCTTGCGGCAAGAACGACCCGGCCCTGCTTGAGCAGGTCGTGGCCGGTGTGGCCGACGGCTGCGTGCAGGCCGGTTCCGCACTGGTCGGCGGTGAGACCGCTGAAATGCCGGGCATGTACGACGAGGACGAGTACGATCTGGCCGGTTTCTCGGTCGGCGTTGCCGAAAAGTCCGCCATTGTGGACGGTTCCACCATCACTGAGGGCGACGTGCTTATCGGTCTGCCTTCCACCGGCGTGCACTCCAACGGCTTCTCCCTGGTGCGCAAGGCCCTGTTCGAGCAGGCTGGCTATACCGTGGACACTGAGCTCGCCGAGCTGGGCGGCGCAAAGCTCGGCGACGTGCTGCTCACCCCCACCAAGATCTACGTCAAGGCCCTCTCCCCGCTGTTCAAGGCGGGCGTGGTCAAGGGCGTGGCCCACATCACCGGTGGTGGCTTCATCGAGAACATCCCGCGCATGATTCCGGACGGTCTGGCCGCCGAGATCGAGCTTGGCACCTGGCCTGTGCTCCCGATCTTCGACGTGCTTGAGAAGGCCGGCAACATCGATCACAAGGAGATGTACAACATCTTCAACATGGGCATCGGCATGGTGCTGGCCATCGACCCCGCCCGCAAGGACGAGGCGCTGAAGCTGCTCGCCGACAACAACGAACCCGCCTACGTGCTCGGCCAGATCACCACCGACACCACCGACACGCAAATCGTACTGAAGTAGCTCCAGATACCGGCTCCCCTCAAAGAGGGGAGCCAAAGACTTTAGGAAGGAAAAACATGGGTCAGAAAGTATTGGTCATCGGCTCCGGTGCGCGTGAGCATACCATTGCCTACACGCTGCTCAAGGCACCGAGCATTGACGAAGTCACCGTGGCTCCCGGCAACCCGGGCATGCTCAAGGACGGCATCCACACCACGCAGCTGAGCCAGTCGAACCACGCCGCACTTATCGAATTCGTGAAGAACAATGGCTATGACTGGGTGTTCGTGGGCCCGGAAGTCCCGCTGATCGAAGGCATCGTGGACGATTTCGCCGCCGCCGGCATCAAGGCGTTCGGCCCGTCCAAGGCCGCCGCCCAGATCGAGGGTTCCAAGGACTTCGCCAAGCAGCTCATGGACCGTCACAACATTCCGACCGCCAAATATAAGACGTTCGGAGACTTGGACATGGCTCAGGCTTACGTACACGAGCATGGCGCGCCGATCGTCATCAAGGCCGATGGTCTGGCCGCCGGCAAGGGCGTGACCGTGGCCATGGACGAGCACACCGCCCAGCGTGCGCTTGAAGACATCTTCATCGATCATCGCTTCGGCTCCGCCGGTGCCAAGGTCGTTATCGAGGACTTCCTTGACGGCCAGGAATTCTCCCTGATGAGCTTCGTCAACGGCACTGATTTCTGGCCGATGCCGATCTCCCAGGATCACAAGCGCGCCCACGATGGCGACGAAGGCCCGAACACCGGTGGCATGGGTGCCTACAGCCCGGTGCCGCAGATTCCGCAGTCCGTGGTCGACGAGGCCATCGAGAAAATCGTGCGCCCCACCGTCGAAGGCATGGCCGAGGAAGGCACGCCGTTCACCGGCATCCTGTACGCCGGCCTGATCGCCACCGCCGACGGACCGAAGGTCATCGAATTCAACGCTCGTTTCGGCGACCCGGAAACCGAAGTCGTGCTCCCGAAGCTCACCTCCGACCTCGGTGCCGGCATCTCCGCCATTCTCGACGGCGAAACCCCCGAATTCATCTGGGATGAGTCCAACGCCACCCTCGGCGTGGTCATCGCCTCCAACGGCTACCCGGAGAACGTCATCAAGGGTGCCCGTGTGCCCGAGATCGAGGTCGACGAGGATTCGCATGTCTACTATGCCGGCGTCGCCTCCGACGACAAGGGTGGTCTGATTGCCAACTCCGGCCGTGTCCTGCTCGTCGAAACCTCCGCCCCGGACATCAAGTCCGCTCAGGACAAGGTCTACGCGATCATCGACAAGCTCGAGCTGCGCGGACTGTTCTACCGCCACGACATCGGCTTCAAAGCCCTGAAGTAACAGAAGCGGCGCATCTGCCGCATATTTTTGTCCCGGTGGCCATGTCAATCGATTGACGTGGCTACCGGGCCAGATTTTTCTGTCCCGGTAGCTGATTTCGGCTCTTTTTCGCAAACCAGGACAGTTGAACACCTCGAATATAGGAATATTTGGAATTCCCTTCCATGCAAAACCGCACTATTCCGCCATTTTCGTAATACGCGGACGATACTTTCGGCGTCAGTTTTGTCCCGGTAAGCAGAAAATGACTCGAAATCAAATACCAGGACAGAAAAATCTGGCCCGGTACACGAATCAATCGATTGACGTGGCTGCCGGGACAGCGAACGTCACTATGACAACGCCATCACCCAATATCAGCGAGCGATATCACGCTAGCTGAATTTGGCGATGATGTTGAACAGTTTGGCCTTGGCTTCATTGAAGGGCGGGTACACGAGGCGCAGAGTGTCGGGGAACTGCGGCTTGGTAACCACGGTTTTGACGTGGCTGAAGGTGAGGAAGCCTGCTTTGCCGTGGTAGGCGTCGATGCCGGACGCGCCCACGCCACCGAACGGCAGTCGGCTGGACAGCAGGTGACCCAACGGCAACGAATATCCCAAAGCTCCGGAGCTGGTCTGACGTTCGAAAGTCAGCCGAACCTCGTGATCGCGCGAGAACACATATGCAGCCAACGGCCGGGACCGCTTGTTGATGAATCGGATTGCGGACTCGGCATCCTCAACCACCAGGATCGGCAGAATCGGGCCGAAGATCTCCTCCTTCATTACCGGCGCATCCGGTGACGTGCCGTATAGCACGGTAGGCGCGATATATCGGGCGGCGCGATCGACCTTGCCTCCGCAAACGATTCGCCCGGCCGGATCGAATACGCCGGGCACCTTGTGAATCTCGCTCGGCTCAACAGCGGCCGAGGCAGTCGCATCACTATCAGCGGCTGCCGTATTCGAACCGGCCGCCGGCTTCGCCGCATTGTTCGCGCTACCGGTGCCACCACCGGCTGTCTCCCCCGCGCTTCCGCGTCCGGCAGCCACGACATTGAAGCGCCGCCCGACCATATCCATGGCCGCGCCTACCGCCGATGCCACCTGTACCAGCGGCGAGCTCGGCTCCTCAGACGGCACGGTGCCGACCGGCAATAGCTTGCACAGTCGTTCAAAATGACGATCGTTGATGATACGACCAAAATCAAGCGAGGCCTTCGGATCTTCGCCATAGAATTCGGTGATGGCTACGGCGATGCGCTCGGCCAGAGCCTCGGCCACATCCGGCGTGGCGAGCACATAGTCGGGTGCCACGCAGGTCTGTCCGGCATTGGTGAACTTGCCCCATGCGATACGTCGTGCGGCCACATTGATATCCACCGTACGGTCCACGAAGCACGGTGATTTGCCGCCGAGTTCCAACGTGACCGGTGTCAGGTGCTCGGCCGCCGCACGCATGACGATTTTGCCGACGTGCCCGCCGCCGGTGTAGAAGATATGGTTGAACGGACATTTCAGCAGTTCGCCGGTTTCCTTGGGCCCGCCTCCGACCACGCACACGGACTCGGGGTCAAGATATTGCGGCACGAGTTCGGCGATGAGGCGCGAGGTGTTGGGCGAAAGCTCGGAGGGCTTCAGGCAGATGGCGTTGCCTGCGGCGAGCGCGTCGGCCATTGGCTCCAGAGCCAACAGCACCGGGTAATTCCATGGCGAGATGATGAGTACCACGCCCTTGGGCTCGGCGATCGTCCAGCCGGCGGCGGGTTGCAGCATCCAATGCATCGCCTTGGGATGGCGCGCGGCCCACAGTCCGAGCCGGTTGCGGACGAACTGCGCCTCGCCGGCCACCAGATTCAGCTCCATCAGTATGGTTTCCGCCGCGGGTTTGCCCAAATCGGCCATGGCCGCAGCCACGAAAGCATCACGATTGTCCGCTACCAGACGGCATAGCGCATCCAATTGCGCCCGTCGCCAAGCCAATGGCCGCGTACACCCGGATTCGTAGGCGTGACGCAACTGAGCGAAATCCGCATTGACCATGGCACATCCTTCCCGCAGGATGCCCGGGTCGGTTTTCCGGGCATCGACTGTACCTATCGTACCGTCATGACGATGGCATGAGGGCGTTTGTGCTGCAGGCAATACCAGACGTTTCGGCTGGTATTCGCCAAATAGCTTGGGCTCGGCCGAAGTAGGTGGTGCAGGTGTTGTCGGCGAGCGCATCGACGGTGATGGGATTGGCGCTGGCCACGCCGAGCAGTTCGGCATTGGCAGGCAGGTCGTGTTGCGCGGCCACAGAGTCCACTTGTACCTCCACATCCACAGCTTCGGCAGAAGGTCCGACGGCGATATGCCCGCCTGCATCAACCACAATGCGGCGGTCATCGGTGACATGCACGATGGCGTCGCGGCCCTCATAGCCCGCCCATGACCAGCTGGCCACGCCGTCATGTCCTCGTTCGATGAATCGCGAGGTGCGGCCCGCGAGGGTCGCGCGACTCGTGAATCATCGCATCGTGCGGGAGCGTGACTGGCTGCCGCGCTGCCGTATCGCGGTCCTTGCCAATTGAACGGAACCGCCAGCCATGATTCACATCGATGCGCTTCATGGCTTTATTGTAAGGCGGGAGTGATTGGCCTGTGGGATCTCTCCCTCAGTCTCACTTCGTTCGACAGCTCCCTCATCAGAGGGAGCTCACAGCACTATGGCAACGGTACAGCAATTTTGGACGGGCTTCGCCCGCGTTTTGCTGGCTCGCCTGTCGGCTCGCACGTTGCCTACAGACCGAAAATCCTCCGGATTTTCCGTCGCGGCACAGCCGCTCCCCTCACCTACGGATAGCCCACTGAGCTATCCGCTTTACGGTTCGGCCGGGCTGTCTGCTTTACGGCAACGTCATAAAATCTGTGTCTTTGAGGTAGTTTTTGCCGGCGGTGATGTCGTATTGGATGAGCTTGTAGTCGGCAAGCAACTGCTTGGTTTCCTTGTCAAAGTCATCGGTGGACATCGGGTTGCCGTTTTGGTCGAGATAGATGTTCTGGCCTTCGGGAATACGATCCCAGCCTTGGACCTTGTTGACCACAGGCGGTTCCATAGCGGCAATCTTGGAATGCATTTCGGTCAGGAACGCCAGATACGGGCTGACCTTGGCGTTCATGTGATCGGCGGCCTGTGCCACGAAGAAGTTCGGCGAAGAGTAGGCTGCATCGCTTGCCTTTTTGCCTTGGGAGCTGGAAGCCTTATTCGACCAGATGAAGTAATCGGTCAGGTGCAGGGCCAAGGAGTTGTTGCCATCCTCGCTGGCGGACGAGTAGATGCCCGGCAAGTGATCGCCGTAGAACACTACGGTGACGGGCTTATCCAGCGCATCCAGTTCGTTCAGGAACTCCTGAGTGGCCTGATCGGTAATCTCCACACCCTTTTGATAGGTCTCAATCGACTGCTGTTCATCATCACCCAGCGGCGTACCCGTGGTGGATTCAGCGGTGTAGTCGTTGTTCTCATACCACTCGTGGTAGGGCATGTGGTTCTGCATGGTGATGATCTGAATGAACTTGTTCGTCTTGCCGGACCTGATGCCTTCCAGCGCAGAATCATAGGAAGACTTATCAGAGACGTACGGCGACTCGTCAATCTTGTCCTGATACTTGATCACGTCCGGACCGGTCAGCGTGTAGAAGTGCGAGAACCCGAACTTCTTGTAGTTCGTAGCGCGCGAGTACATGCTGGACTCGTACGGATGGTAGCCGAGCGAGTTGGCGGGCGCACCCCACATCTGGTTGATGGTGGGGGTCCAATGCTGGCTCGGGACCAGCTGCTGGTACGGGCTGGACAGGGAGGAATCGAAATTGGCCATGCTCAGACCGGAAAGTCCCATGTATTCGAGGTTGGCCGTACCGCCGCCGTAGCCGGAGGAGAGCATCAGGCCGGAGGTGGTGCCCGCCTTGATCTTGCGGATGTTGGGCATCGAATCCTTATTGGTCTTCAGTCCCGGCACGCGGCTCGGGTCGGAGAAGGATTCGGACAGCACGTACACCACTGTCGAATCAGTGAGGTTGTTGGTGCGGGAGGCGTTGATTGTCTCCGCTTCCTTCTGGTAGCGAGCGGCGACCTTCTTCATGGTCTCCTCGGAGTAGTTGCTCGGCTTGTCCATGATCTTCGGGTTGAGCTGACGGGTAAAGGCCACGAGCGGACCGTTGCGCTGCGCGTCATACACGGAATCCCACATGGATGGCGTGTCCCCCAAGGCGCGGGAGAACTTGTTGGCCAGCGAATCGGTGGTGCTCACATGAATGCAGTACAACGCGAACACCAGAATCGGCAGCAGCAGCAGAATCAGACGGGAGGTGAGGTTCAGGCTCAGGTTGTCCGTACGGATCATGCGACCTTTGCGCCCGTCGAAGTGGCGCAGCACCAGAATCAGGGCGAGCAGCGCGGCGAACGCGCCAAGTGCCACGAGGATGGTCACGTGCGCGCCGGCCGGAATGAAGGTGAGCATATTGCCGGTGTTCGAGCCAAGGAAGCCGAGGTCGGCGGGCAGAATGGCCTCGTAACGGATCTCGACCTTGAAATGTTCGATGGCGGCCACGATGATTCCGACCGCAAGAATCACGATGCTTGCCGTCCAGAATCTGTTGAACAGCATCAGCAACATGAGGTACAGCAACGCGACAAGTATCACGTTGAGTACGAATACGAAATTGCCGTCGGTCCACATCTTGCTCACGAAGCCGAATCCGACGGTCGGACTGGACAGTTGCACACGGGTGGAGCTGGACGAAACGCCCACTTCGAGCGCCGTCACAACAATAATGTCGAAGATAACGAAGAGCACGCCGTACACCCAGCCGGGGAAGGGCTTGTGGGGGTGCTGGGGCGTGACTTCATTGGCTTCGGCCTTTTTGACCCAAAGCTTGAAATGGGGTTTCACTGTGGTGATACTACTAGTGTTCTCGCTCATTCGCCTGTTTCCGTATGGGACTTTTCAAGGGCATATTGTTGCCGCTGAACCTTGGAAAATCCATAGTTCCACTATTTTTCTTACCGTTTCCTAACTATTCACCCTAACGCAAAGGGTGCCTCGGGACATCCCCGAAGCACCCTGATATATAAGGAGCCTTCCCTGATAGCGAAGCGTTCTGTTCTCCCCTAGGCAACGCCTCGCTATCTGACTTGATTATTCCCCTTATTGCTGTTGCGGATTGCCGGCTACCGCCGCATTACTTCACGGCGGCGGCGAACTGGTCGACCAGTGCGCTCATCCAGTCGAGCAGGTTGGTGTACTGCTTCGGCATCTGCTCGGTGAGCTCCACGATCGGCACGTTGACGTCCTTGGCGGCACCGGTGATCTGGTCGGTGGTGGAGTTGGCTTCCTGGCTGTTGAAGACGAGCATCTTGATGGAGCCGCCCTTCAGGGTGTCCTGGAAGTCCTTGATGTCGGCCGGGGTCGGCTCGCTCTCGTTGGCGGAAGCCTGGGCGTAGCCCTTCGGGGTGGCGTCGGTCATCTTGAGGTCGTCGGCCAAGTGCCAGGCCACGGATTCGGTGGCGGCGTACGGCAGGTTCTCGGTCTTGGCGGAAGTCTCCTTGATCTTGGACTCAAGCTGGTCTTCCTTGGCGTGCCATTCTTTGTTGAGCTTGGCATAGTCGTCCTTGTGACTCGGGTCGGCCTTCTGGTAGGCGGCGGTGATGGCGTCGGCAGCGTTGGAACGCACCTTGGCGGAGAACCAGACGTGCGGGTTGTCGCCTTCCTTGATGCCGGCGG
>OIXX01000435.1_pt1 | contig 26216 bp, 18 predicted proteins | sample 1588161 | NCBI WGS metagenome assembly OIXX01 (sample SAMN03283274) | human gut metagenome | biome: human-associated habitat; material: feces | host: Homo sapiens | place: Peru | collected 2012
CAGCCTGAGCGCTACGGCTGGCTACGAGGTTGAACTCTGCATCGGCAATGAGGTTCTTGAACTCAGCGCCTGGCTCCCACTGAACCTTCACGTCAGTGATGTTCTGAGCGGTGAACTTGTCGGCATCCTCAGCGCCTTTGGATGAGAGGAGGATGGAGAAATCACCGAGATCGCCGAGACGGATTTTCTTGCCTTCGAGAAGCTGCTCTCTCATGCAATCCACGGTCATGTAGAGGATGGCAGAGATGTCTGCGCGAGAATAGACGCTGCCGTGGCTGGAGATGTGCTTGGCAAACTTCTCGATGGTCATCACATCAGAATACTGAGATACGGCGAAGGCATTCTTCTTCTCGGTCTTCACCAGGTTGAGGTCTGCCTGATCGGGATTCTTACCCTCTCGTTTTGCCTGGTTGATACGTGATTTAGCCTGATTGATAGCAAGGAGGTTACTGTTCACTGAGCGCATGGTAATACTGTAGTTAATCATACTTTTGTGTGTTTTGATGGTTGATATTTCAATTCCCCAGAAGCCCTGTTTCTTGCCCTTCTTGGGGTCGTTATTGATGTCCGGCGCCTAACATCAATCATGCCTCAAATGTGTCGTCTGTAAAGACCGACTTTCGGTACAAGAGAAGCTTTCTTTCGATTGCTGGTGCAAAGGTACAAAAAAGTGTTGTAGGATGCAATAGTTTTCCGGTAACTTGAATTCAGTTTTCCGGAATCTTGTGAAAATAGCCTTCCAAAGAGAAAGTGAAAGATACAAATGGTACACTAACATCGGTCATTAGTGACCGGTCATTATCGGTCATTAAGAAAAATCAATCCGGTCATTTAGCTCTATAATATAATATTAATATTTTAATATTATATTATAGCCATTTTTGCCCCCCCGAAAACCTTAATGACCGAAAATGACCGGGCATTAATGACCGGATAGGATGTGTGATAAGCATTATTTTACAGAATCTATATGTGTCGTTAATTCGTTAAGTTAGATTTCTAATCCCCCTCATTTTTTTGTGTTAATAATTATAATAAAATGTAGATATTTCGCAATTATTTAGTACCTTTGAGGGCTATTCTGCGACTATATGCAGATGATAAAATAAAAAATTAAATACATAAGGAAATGAAAACGGAGCAAAAACAAGCAATCATAGAAAGTGGAAAGCAATATTTCCGCTCTATTATCATACCTAATCATTTGAAGAATCTGGATAAGCTTCATCTGAGTAGCTTTGATATAAATCCTTTTCTGATTAATTATCTCGCTGCTTTGGGAGATGCGCAACCCATTAGTTTGGCCAAAGCTCTAGTCTATCCACGTATCCTTGACACAGGTCTTAGTAATAGTTTCGGTCAGAATATTCAGGTGTTTATTTCCCAACTTCAGGAAGTTGTTGGTGGAGCTTCTGGAATTGATGGTATAGATATAGAATTTATTGATGCGATTGATGGGCGCCGTAAATACTGTCAGTGTAAGGCGGGTCCTAAGACGATCAACAAGGATGATATTACTACCATTTTGAGTCACTTTAAATATCTTTTGTACAAGTCAAGACTTGATAGAATGGGGTTGCAGTTTGAAGATCTCGTAGTAGGAGTTTTATATGGTGAGAAAGAAAACTTATCAACTTTCTATAAGGCGATAGATACGCATTATCCTGTATTGTGCGGTGCTGATTTTTGGATGCATCTTACGGGTGATGAAAACTTTTATCATCGTTTGGCCAAGGCTTTTGGTGAGGTAGTAGATGAAGATGGCATAAATGGAAGTGCACTTATCTTAGCCAAAGTTGAAGAAATCGCAGAGGAAATCAGAGAGAAAGTTGGGGTGTCTTCGCCACTTTTCCGTTAAATAACGTGATAAAATTCTTTGGTTTACCAACTTTTTATTATCTTTGCTATCAATTAACAAATTATTGATGTAGCAATAGTCCGGAAAACTAGAAACTACATAATAACAATACTAATATGAAAAGATATAACTTATTGATGTACAAAGCTTTAGGGGGGGGTAATTTTGCTCAGGCAAAGTTAGCCCAATATCATCATGTTCTTATTCGCAGGCGAATATTATCTTATTTTTATATGATAATAGTCGCTTTTTTTATGCTTTCTTCCACCGCCTGTTCTAGCGATGAAGAAACAGAAAAATCAGAGGTTTTTCATTACGAAACCACATTTTTAGCCCATAATTGGCAGATTTCAGAGCTTTATCAGCGCGTTGGAAGTCTCTTTATCGACGTAAAAGAGGCTCCTTTGTCCTGTCATTTTAACTCAGACAACATTTATTTTTCCGAAACGGAAGAAGTGAACCACTTCGATGACAACGGAAAAGTGACCCAAACAACCACCGAAAACATCCCTTGCGGTCACTACACCTATTTAGTAAAGGGGAATAAAATACAGATAGATAATCAGATATTCACCATTACGGACAACAACGGAAACCTCGTTCTGCAGAATGAGGACTGGAAGCTTGTGCTCGTAGAAAACTAAACATATATATTATGGGAACATACAATAAAGAACGAGAAGAACTTCATAAAACGATTTGGAGTATTGCAGAGGAATTAAGAGGTGCTGTTGATGGATGGGAATTCAAGGCTTATGTCTTGGGTGCCATATTCTATCGTTACATCTCAGAAAACCTTACCGACTACATTAATAATTTGCAGGCTGCTGCTGGAATCAAGGACTTTGATTATGCTAAAATGGAAGATGAAAAAGCAAAGGAGGCTCGCGAAATGATGGTGCAGGAAAAGGGCTTCTTTATTCTGCCAAGTCAATTGTTTCAGAGAGTAGCTGCTTCGCCAGAGAAGAATGTTAACCTCAATGAAACGCTAGCCCAAGTGTTCCGTTCTATTGAGGCAAGTGCTGCCGGTACAGATAGCGAGGAACAGGTAAAGGGACTTTTCTCTGATTTCATCATCGACAGCTCCCGTATCGGCAACTCTGTAGAAATGCGTAACAAGTGCATTTCCAAGGTGTTGACCAAGGTGCGGGATATGCAGCTCAGCAAGACGTTTACAGACAACAGTATTGATACAGTAGGCGACACCTACGAATACCTGATGCAGATGTATGCATCAAAGGCAGGTAAAAGTGGTGGTGAATACTTTACGCCACAGGAGGTGAGTGAAGTGCTTGCCCGCATCGCCAGCAGTAACAATCCTAACATTCAGAAGGTTTATGACCCAGCCTGCGGTTCGGGTTCCTTACTGATGAAGTTTGTGAAATATGTAGGTGAAAAAGCTTCGGAAATAGAGTTTTATGGTCAGGAAATAAATCCTACAACCTACAATCTCTGCCGTATCAATATGTTTCTGCATAACGTGAACTATGCTAAGTTTGATATTCAGTTGGGCAACACGCTTACTACTCCTCATCATCTTGGAATGAAGTTTGATGCTATCGTGAGCAATCCGCCATACTCCAAGAGTTGGCCGGGAAAAAATAACACGATTCTGATTAATGATGTACGATACAGTCCTGCTGGTGTGCTGGCTCCTATACAGAGGTCAGACCTTGCCTTTACAATGCACATGCTCTACCATCTTAGCGAAACTGGTACTTGTGCCATTGTTGAGTTCCCTGGAGTTCTCTATCGTGGTGGAGCAGAGAAGAAAATCCGCGAATACTTGATCAAGAATAATTTCGTGGATACGGTTATTCAGCTTCCTGCCAATCTTTTCTTTGGCGTAGGCATTGCCACTTGCATCATTGTTATCAAGAAGAATAAGAAAGATAATAATATTTTGTTTGTGGATGCTTCAGAAGAATATGAGAAGAAGGGCGACAAGAACAAGCTGGAGGATAAGAACCAAAACAGAATAGTAAATGCTTATCAGGAGCGCAAGGAAGAACAATATTTTACCAAGCTCGTTAGCAATGATGAAGTTCTAGCCAATGGTGCCAACCTCTCCGTTTCTTCTTATGTAGAGAAGGAAGATAAAAGGGAAGTGATTGATATTGTTAAACTAAACGAGGAGATTCAGACATTGCAGGCGGAAATATTTACTCTGAATACAGAGATTGCTAATAAAATTGCGAGTTTGTAACACATGAGAAGAGTTAGGTTAAAGGAAATTGGTACATTCTATAGTGGATTATCTGGGAAATCTAAAAGTGATTTTTCAGAAGGAAATGCTTTGTTGGTTACGTACCGCAATATTTTTAACAACCCTGTTTTAAATCCTGCAATAAAGGATACCGTTGTTGTTGGAAAAGATGAGAAGCAAAACGAAGTATTATGGGGCGACATACTCATTACGGGGTCGTCAGAAACCCCAGCGGATGCTGGAATGTCATCCGTAGTCTTGTTTGTCCCCAAAGAGAAAATATACTTGAATAGCTTCTGTTTCGGCTTTCGGCTAAATGACATGAATGAAGTTTTACCTTCATACATCGGACATCTGCTCCGAAGTACATCCATACGAACTGCTATTTCAAAAACGGCTTTTGGAGTTACTCGCTTTAATGTAAATAGAATGCGTTTTGCAGATATAGAGATTCCGTTACCTCCGCTTAACATTCAAAAGGAGATTGTCTCTATTCTTGATTCCTTCACCTCGCTCATCGACAAGATGAAACAGGAAGTAGAGATGAGGAAGAAGCAGATGGAGTATTATATAGATAGTTTTTACGGCGGAGATTTTGATGGCATGATGAGGTTAGCTGACATTCCGGAAAATTCTGTTGTGCAAATTTCTGATTTAGGTTCTATAATTCGTGGCAAACGGTTTGTTCGTGACGATATTCGCACAGAGGGGCAACCATGCATTCATTATGGAGATATGTATACATATTATGGAACCAAGGCTGCAACTGCTAAGACATTTCTCGAAAGAGATTTTCCTAAAAAGATGCGATATGCGCATAAAGGGGATGTTGTTATAGTTGGTGCTGGTGAAAATGATTATGATATAGGTGTAGGGCTCGTTTGGATGGGAGAAGAACCTGCTGCAGTCCATGATTCATGTTATATACTGAAACATCATCAAATTCCTATGTATATTTCATATTATCTGCGTTCGAACATTTATCATCAACAGTTGAAAAAGTATGTTTCAAGCGGTAAGATTTCATCTTTCTCTGCTGAAGGATTGGGGAAAGTTTATATCCCTATTCAACCAGAGGACAAGCAGCGCCAAATCGCTTCCAACCTCGACACATTCGAGACCTACATCTCGAAGCTGGAGAAGATGATAGAGTTACGCCAGAAGCAGTATGAATACTACAGAGAAAAGTTGCTGACATTTGAATAAATTCTTTTTATTAATAACGTTATGGCAGAAAGTTATAAAATCATAGCAGAGCAAGACTATTGTACCGTGGTGGCGAAATACGAGTCATCAAGGAAAAATGGTAATGCTTACCAAAGTGAGCAGGATCTGGAACGCTGGCTTATCGAACAACTGCAAAGACAAGGTTACGAATATCCTTCCATCCACAACGAGAAAGAGTTGCTGGAGAACCTACGCATACAGCTGGGCAAGGCAAACGATACAGAATACTCTGACAAGGAGTGGAAAAGTCTGCAGAATAAATTAACCGGCGAAACGCTCACGATGGAAGATAAGGCAGGCATGATTCAAAAAGAAAATACCGCAGTAGAAATAGAACGTGACAACGGTATTAAGACCAATGTTCACCTTATCCATAAAGATAACGTGTTCAAGAATAATCTGCAGGTTATCAACCAGTACGTACCTGCTGGCGGAACCCATGCCAACCGCTATGATGTAACCATCCTGGTTAACGGTCTGCCACTCGTTCATATTGAGCTGAAACGCCGAGGTGTAAGCATCAGGGAAGCCTTCAACCAGATAAACCGCTATGCTCGCGAAAGCTTCTGGGCAGGCAAGGGAATGTTTGATTACATTCAGCTGTTTATCATCAGCAATGGCACTGAGACCAAGTATTACAGCAATACCACCCGCTATGCTCGTGAGCAGGAAGCTGACAAGCAGAAGGGGAAGAAAAAGAAAATTCAGAGCAACTCGTTTGAGTTTACAAGCTACTGGAGCGATAGGGAAAACAACCTTATCTGCGACCTTGAGGACTTTACCAAGACTTTCCTCGTAAAACGTACGCTGCTCGAAATTCTTACCAAATATTGTGTGTTCAATGTTGATAAGGAACTGCTGGTGATGCGTCCTTACCAGATAGCTGCTACCGAGAGTATTACCCAGCGTATCAAGATTGCCTTGAATCATCATTGGGAAGGGTCTAGAAAGGCAGGAGGCTACATCTGGCACACTACCGGTTCGGGCAAAACCCTGACCTCTTTCAAGACGGCTCAGCTTGCAAGCGATATAGAGGGAGTACATAAGGTAGTATTCATCGTTGACCGACAGGATTTGGACTATCAGACGATGAAGGAATACGACCGTTTCTGCCCTAACTGTGCCAATGGCAATGTGAACAGTAAAATATTGCTCGATCAGCTCAATGCCGGTAGCGATGATTCGAACATCATCATCACCACGATACAAAAGATGTCGAGCCTCTTGAGAAAAAAGCTGATAGAGCAGGAGGTTCTTGACCAGGTTTTCGTTTTCATCTTTGACGAGTGCCACCGCTCGCAGTTTGGCGCCATGCAGAAACAGATTAAGCAGAGTTTCAAGAAGTACATCATGTTTGGCTTTACCGGCACCCCGATATTTGGAGTTAATGCCAGTGGTAAAAAGGGCGAAATGATGACTACTGCAGATGTGTTTGGCGGAGAGTTGGACGAAAAGGGCAATCATACCAAGCCCCTCCACACTTATACCATCATCAATGCCATCAACGATAAGAATGTGTTGAAATTCAATGTAGAATACCACACGCAGACGGCTATGGTAGATGGAAAGAAGGTGGAGAACACAAACTATCTCGACTCCAAGCGCATAGCTTTGAATGTGAAATATCTTCTTGAACATTTCGATATAAAGACCAAGCGTTCTGTTCAGTGGACAGCCTCGGTGTTGACCAATGTAGAGGAAGTTGTGAAGAACTATAAGAAAAAGAAGGAAGATAGGGTAGAAGAACAGAAGGCAAAGGTTTCCACCACGGGATTCAACTCTATACTTGCCTGCGATAGTGTGCCAATGGCTATAGAATACTATAAGGAGCTGGAACGGCAGATGGCTGAGCCGGGTGCCCCACAGCTAAGGATTGCAACCATCTTTACTTCAGCAGCCAACGAGGCTGAGAACGACAGTAACGGAAATATAGAAGAAGACCCGGAAGGCATTAAGGAACTGGACTCTACGAGTAGGGAATTTCTGGATTCCTGTATAAAAAAGTACAACCATTGCTTTGGAACTTCATACAATACGAGTGCTGAATTGTTCCAAAACTACTACAAGGATCTTTCCTGGCGCACCAAGAACAAGGAAATTGATCTGCTCATTGTGGTAGGAATGTTCCTGACGGGCTTTGACGCAAAATGTCTCAATACGCTCTGGGTGGACAAGAATTTGCGAATGCATGGATTGCTGCAGGCTTTCAGCCGAACCAACCGTATTCTGAATGCCTATAAGAATTGTGGCAACATCGTTTGTTTCCGCAATCTCATAGAAGCCACCAACAGGAGCTTCGGGCTTTTCGGCGATGCTAATGCCAACAGTATAATTCTGATGCGAACATTTGAGGAATATTACAATGGCTACGAGGAAGATGGGAAACATCAGGCAGGATATAAGGAACTGGCTGAGAAACTTCTGCAGGAATATCCGCTCTGCAAGTTGAATCCTTCCATCCCGCTGGCTCAAAAGATAGACTTCGTCAAGTTGTATGGGCAATTCGTCAAGAAGACTAATATACTGATAAGTTTTGATCAGTTTAATCCGGAAACCCTGGAAGAGCGCAATGCAATCCGCATCATCTGTGAAGGTGACAGGCAGGACTACCAATCTTGGTACCTCAGCTTCTGTGATGATGTGAAAGGCGGAACCACGGGTGGCGGTGGTGGACATACTGGTGGAGACGGAGGTAACGGAACGGATGATTTGGAATTTGAGATAGAACTGATTCGCCAGTTTGATATTGATATTCCTTACATCCTGGCTCTTGTGAAGAAATATCATGATAGCAACTGTGAAGATGCAGAGCTAATCAAGGATATTATCCGTTGTATAACATCAAGTCCGAAGTTGAGGGATAAGAAAGATCTCATAGAGGGCTACCTTCATGTAATAAAAGAAGGTAAGGATGTAGATGTTTACGAAGAATGGCAGAATTATATCCGTCAGCAGATGAAAAAGGAACTGGAAACCATTATTAGCGAAGAGAACCTGAGGGAAGAGGCTACACGTGATTTTATCACCAAGTCTCTGCATGAAGGTTACGTAGAGGAGAGTGGAATGGCAATTACAACAGTACTGCCCCCGATGCCAATCTTTGGTGCCGGCAATAAACGTGAACAGAAAAAGAAGACTGTCATTGAAAAGTTTAAACGATTCGTAGAACGATTCATTGATTTATAAACTTTTATAATATAAGGAAAGAAAAGATATAGAAACAGGAGCCTATCCCTATAGGTAGGTGCACGGAAAGCGTTGTCAGCAAGTATAAATCTTATCGCTCAGAAACGACCAAACTTCAATAGAAGATAAGCTAACTTCAAGGATGGCAACAAGCGGCGCTCATGTGTAGAAGTAAAAATCTACGACGTGGGCAAGACTTGTATGTATATCTGAAGTTAGGGCTTTGGTCGGCCTCTGAGCGATGATTGCGTATGGGTTTTTGCCCACACTTTTTATACGAATAATATGGCAGCAGGCAAAACAAGATTCTTAAAGGATTTGGAAATGCTCATGCAGGAATATAAAACCTGCTATGGGGATTGTGCTGGCGATAGAACTATTCATAAACTATCGTTACTTATTGCTATGTTTGAAAGTAGCGAAATGTTTGGAAAGATAGGACAGAACCTTAAAACTAATCTAATCATCGATATTGATAGAGATGTTGATTACGTGAAATGGAGTAAACCGGAAACTTGGATAGAAACTAAATCTAAGACTAATCAGTATGCTACTTCTTTGACTTATGAGTCGCTGAATATGGACAAATCCTTATTTGCCAATAGTATGGCAGATATGTTGCCACCGGTTCCAGAAACCTCATCTGATGACAATAATAAGAATCAATTCGATGGGCTTACCTATATGGAAAGAGATAAGTTCAAGACAACCATCAATAACCTGATGAATAATAATGTATTTAATGATAAGGTTCTTGATTTTGCCATAGATTCTGCACTTAAAAAACTGTGTGCTGCACTTCTGGATATTGCCAAGATAATAGAAGCTAAGCATGGGGCAAGTCTTTATGAAAACCTCTATAATAAGCAGTTGTTTGCCTGTAATAATAAGATTGGTTCCTCTGTGCTGAAATCTCATAAGGAATGGAGAGAAAGGTATTTGGATGATGAAATAACCGAAGAATCGTTAATAGTACATGTTCAGAAGGTTCTTATTGAACTCTTCAAGTCTGGCGTATTGGATAATATTGAGGTCAACGTCACCAAAAAGCAGAAGGATGACTATAAGGCTGAAATTGATTTTTCCGAGCATGAAATTCCCAAGAAGATGAATGCCAATAAGTTGTATAACTGCTTTAGGAGCATTTGCGTTTTTAAGGGTGGTAAGTATTCTCTGGATAAGGTAAAAGCCGGCAGACTGCTGTTTAAGATAAGAAAGGATGAGGATAAGATCTGTGCTTTCTTTAAGTTTGTATTAACGCTTACTTATGTTTATCAGGATATTGATGAGTTGAGAGAAGCGAATAGAGTGCCTAGTAAGATATTTGATTTCGATTTTTCCAAAATAGAATGCAAATTTAGTGAAGAAGAAGGTAAGCGGTCTGGCATTAGCAAGCATGCTCCTATGGTGCTCACCATTATGGATAAGATGAGTGAGAAAATGCCTAAGGCTTACTGGGTATGTTTCTTCTGTGTGTTGTTGGATAAAGAATGGATTGAAGACAATGTGAATGCTTTTTGTAAAAAGATGAATTCAATCTTTAGTGTAGAGCTGGACAAAAGTGCATTGAGGAAAACTATAAATAAACTAGGAAACAAAATCGAGGAATGGGATAAAGGAGATAGAAGGCTGAATGCAAAAAGAGAGTTTGGCTTAAAGTTCAAGCAATGCATTGATGCTTATGTTCAATATAAAATGAACTCTTTTACGTAGGATATGAGAATAGATAATACCACAAAAATTACATAGATAATACCACAAATTAAAAAACTTAGTACCACAAGCAAAAAGATTGCACCACTCGTACCACATGGTATGGGCGGTGCTTTTGTTTTTTCCCTACCTTTGCATCGTCGAAGAAACAAGAAAGCTCAGTAGTTTTTACAAGGAGATCTTGAAACACCTTCGTACATTTATTATATTATGAATACTCAGATTATGAGAGTGGTGCAGCAGGGCGAGCCTTTCGCTGTACAGAGTCAGAAGAGTGAAAACGGCCAGATGATGAAGTGCAACATCGTGTTGCAGGAGATGGGTGGCAAGTACGAAAACCAATATGCAGCTGCCATGCTGGGGAATGCGGCTCAGTGCAAATTCTATCCTGGTGATTTGGTAGTGGCTACGCTCAGATTCACGGCTCGTGAGTATAATGGTCAGGTTTATCAGGACATCTTAGTGACGGACATTGAAAAGGTAAAAAAGTAAAAGGGTAAAAAGAGCTTCGCATGATGAGCTATAATGCGAGGGTTCTGTAACAAGTAATTAATCTTGAATTGAAATGGGTGGAGTGAGAATTGTCCCGGGATAATTTGCGCAAACTGCTTACGACACTTCTTTCATTCATCCTAATTTTAATTTAAGAAATATGAAAAAAACAAATAATAAGCAGGTAAACAACCAGCAAGTGAATAATGATGACTGCCAGCATGTGCAGTTGGGTGGAACGGCTTACTATGATGAGAAGCAGTATTTTCTCTTCTGTCCTGATGCTGCCAATCAGCGTGTTGTGGAGAGCTTCCGACGTCATGGCGTGGCTCAGCAGATGCAAGACGGAACGTTTGATTTCGTGGCGCTTTCTAAGCAGAAAAGTCAGTCGAAATTGATTAAGAAACTGGCTCACGGACGTGTAAGCAAAACCAAGGATGGAGGCATCCAGCTCACCTTGAAGGTGTTTTGCGATGAAGGAATCAATATCGGCCATACGCTGGCTTCTGAGGCTGCAGAGGGAGCAGAGGCAGTAGTGGCTTATCAATTAAAAAGATAAATGAGCTGTTATTTAATTAAGGTGGAGAATGGGCACAAGGTTGCCCGTCCCATCACCTCGGAAGAGGAATACAAGCAGCTGCGTGGAAGCAACGAGCAGAAGGCGAATCTTCGCCTTGCTCGTGCTGGAAACGATGCTGCGAAACGCAGACTGGCGCAGTTTAACTATTCCGGGCATTATCCGCAGGGCGTAGTGAAAGGCATGAAACTGCCAAGTTCGGCTTTCGGCTTTGATATGGATGAACCAGAGGCTTTTGCCAAGGCTGCCAAACTGCTGCTGAAGGAGCCGAGTAAATACGGACTTCTGATGTTGGAACGCAGCGCAAGACAGGGCGGTCATGCGGTGTTTGAGCGTGAAAAGGGCAAGACCATCTTGGAGAACCAAGTGAGGATTGCTACAATGCTGGAGTGTGAAATGGATACCTCGGCTCACGACATCAACCGGGTTTACTTCACCACCACTTCGGATGACGAAGACCTACTCTTCCTCTCTCCACGACTCTTTCAGGATGCTTACGACGAGGCTGCTGTGGCAGCTGAAGCAAGGGCTTTGGAGGATCGGGAGAGATTTGGAAAAGAGGAGTTGAATGAGGGTGCTCACAAGGCGAACAAGCATTACAAACCTTGGGAAAATCCGATGCCAAATGCTTCTGCTACGATTTTAGGCGGAGATGCTTCTACTGGCTCTTCAGAGAAGAAAACTGGAACGACTGCTCCTGCAGCTTCTACAGGAAAGAATGAAACTTCAACCCCATCTGCTGGAACTCCCCAAGTTTCTGCTCCATCTAATCTCAAATATCTCGGAATTCCTTATTCCGACATCATCGCCCAATGGTGGCAGATGTATAATGACGGGCAGGAACCTGTAAAATCCAATCGCAACACATTGACTTTCGAGCTTGCCGTAAATCTCCGTCATATCTGTGGTTTCGACCGCAATCTGATGGCTCAGGTGATTCCCTGCTACGATGGTTTCCCTGATCAGGAAAAGATGGCTTGTATCAACTCGGCACTCAGTGAGAAAATCACGCAAATGCCGAAACGTCTGAAAGATGTTTTGTACGCTTTACGACAGGAAAAACTGAAACAGACTGCACAGAATGGCATTTACGCCAAGGAGGACGAGGCTCTGGTGAATGCGCTGGACGAGGCTAATGCCAAGGACGAAATGTTCTATTTCAACGCTTTGCCCAAGATGCCACTGGGCGTGCGTGATTCTATCAATGCTGTGGGTCCTGCACTGGCAATGCCGGTGATTACTGCTATCTGTCCTGTCATCGGAATGCTTGCAACAGGTGTAAAGATAAGCGTGCACGGAAAGATGAACTCGTTGAACCTCATCAGCTATATCGCCGGTGATTTCGCATCTGGTAAAGGAAGTATTGATCCCGTAATAAATACTTGGACTTCTGAAGTAAAACAGATGGACAAAATGTACCAGCAGCAGGAAGATGAATGGCGTGCCAAAAAGCGTGCAGCTAAAAACAAGAAAGAGCAGCCGGAAGAACCGAAGCTGCCCGTAAGATGTCTCACATTGAACAATACCGTAGCCAATCTTGCCGAACGTCTTGCCAACACCGAAGGCAAACACGCCTTCTCGTTTACCCCTGAAGCCGATACCGTGGCGCAGAAATGGAAATCTGCTATGAGCGATTTCTCCGTGATGCTCCGACAGGCTTACGACGGAACGAGCTATGAACGAGAGGCAAGAAGTGCTGAGGCGGTGAATGTGCATATAGACAGGCTATTGTGGAATGTGGTGATGTGCGGAACGCCTGATGCACTTTACCGAGTGGTCAGCAATTATACGGATGGTTTCCAAAGCCGTATCATTGTGGCTCGAACACCAGACAACACTTTCACTCCGCTTACGGATAATCTCTTTGTGCTGACTGAAACGCAACGTGAACACATACGGCAGATTGCTCATCTCTTGCCCTTGATGGGGGGCGAAGTCGTTCTGCCTAAGTTGGAGACAAAAGGTAGGGAATGGCTGGAAGAGATCAGACTGGAAACGATGAAGAATGACGACAAAGTGAAAGCCCGCCAGCGTTTCCGTATCTGTCCCACCACGATGAGAATGATGACATGTATCATGCTCTGCAAGGTGGCTGAGACACTGATCCAGAAGCATGGCTTTCAAGGTGCAGAAAAACAGCTGAAACAGAATCCGCTGATATGGAAGGAATTGATAGTCAAGATGCAGACACCTACCACGCTTGCAGCCTTCAATATCCTTGCCGATTATCAGTTGGACAATGCGCTCTACTTCTTCCGCAGCCGCATAGAAGATGCTTTCTCATCGAAGAGCTATTGCGGTCAGACTGCTTATGATCGTACCCGGCGTGGCAGAAATGACTCCATCTTCGAGCGTCTGGACGTTACTTTCTCCTTTGAGCAGGCTTTGCAGCAAAGCATTGCCGTGAAGGGTGCAAACGTAACCCGGGAGGTCGTCAGACAGATGCTGAAAAACTGGAAGCGACAGGGATTGATAGGTGTGCTGCCTGATATGCATTATCAGAAGGTTCAGCCTACGGTATAAAAGAGTGCTTATAGGTACGTGATCATTAATTATTCCGGTCATTAACGGTCACGGTCATTTTCGGTCATTAAGGATTTTCAGTCAGAAATTCTTAATGACCTATCAACAAATCAAATGTATTTTTAAAATTTTTATTTTTATGGTAGTATACATTTATCGCCGTCATTTTACCCGCTGGGGGATTGAGGGCACATTAGTTATAAAGGGTACAAAAGTTTGTGATACCCTTGAACATCCTACATGTTATTTTCCTGCTGGGGAGTATGAGATAACTCTTTTTTCTCCCATCTTGGCCGGGGAAAAAAGTAGAAAAATGCCCATTGTCTTAATTCCAGGAATGTCAATATGGAATGTACTCCCTCGCATTGCTTATATTCAACCTGGTAATGGTCCGATGAGGCTGAAATACCGCAGCATCATCCTGGGCGAGTCTGTTCTCCCAGGTCTGGTGATTCACACTCAGGAATGCTTCGGACGATTTTATGAGCGATTAAGGAAAGCTATAAAGAGAAATGAATATATCTATTTAAATATCGTTGATTTGTGTAGTGATGAAATCCCAATATCTGATTAGGATTATCTCACATACATTTTTCATTTTAAAAAAAGTTATTTTATGCGTATTATCAAGGAAATCATCATTCATTGTAGTGCTACTAAAGAAAATAAGGACTACACAGTTGCCGACATCGACCGCTGGCACAGAGCGCGCGGTTTCAGAAAGATCGGTTATCACTTCGTCATCTACCGCAACGGCGACATTCACGTAGGCCGTTCTTTGGCTGAAATCGGTGCTCATTGCAAGGGGCACAATGCCATCAGCATCGGCATCTGCTACATCGGCGGTTTATCCAAGGATGGCAAGCCAAAGGACACCCGAACCATTGAACAGAAGGCTGCCCTGCTGGATCTCATCAGTCAGTTGAAGGAGGAATTCCCTCACGCCACTATCCACGGCCACAACGAGTTTTCCGCCAAGGCCTGTCCCTGCTTCGACGTGAAGAAGGAATTAGTTCCCTATTTTACCGTCTCATTTTCTTTCTGATCCATTGACTGAATGCCTCGTAAGCACTGATTTCCTCCTGGTGCTGTGGCTCTGCGAAGGTAAGTTGATCACCGGATGAATCGCCATACTGGTCTGGGAAGATAATCATCAGATTGGTGCCCGAGAAGAAGCGGGTGATCTCCTCTGGCAGACGTTCCAGGGCTGTCTTGTAGGATACTGTTCCCTTGCGGGCAGTAATCACAACCAGCATGTGGTCGTTGGAAATCTGGGCTGCCAACTGTGGCATTTCGTTCCAATGGTTCATCAAGGCATAGTCGGCACGCACTTCATGATGGCGGTTCTGTATGTACTCATTGATGAGCGCCAAGGTTTCGGTGCGACCATGAAACTGGATACGACAGTCGAGATTTCCTGCCATTCGGCTGAGGCGTTCAAGCCAGCGGTAAAAGCCTGGTTCAAACTCTGCTCGTGATGGCACGGCTACTTGGATTCTGCGTATTGTATTCAATGGTTGTATGACGCGAGCCATGATAATCTGTCGGCTCAAACCATTGAAAAGACTCTGATGGAATTCGCCCCAGAATTTCGGAGAACGCTCCGGATGCATGTGCATACCGATGATAATCTCTGAGCATTGGAACTCGTTGAAAGCATGTTTGATGCCATTGGCGATGTTGGCCGCAATACGAACCTGCGTCTGGGTCATCACATCGGTAGCTGCTGCTAATTGGCTGCAATGGTCGAGCAGTTGTCTGCCCTGTTCCTGATTATATCGCATGTCCTTATCATCGTAAACCACGTTCAGACAAACCAGTCCCCGGTTCAGTTTCTGATTTCTCACTAAGAGTGCCAAATCCATCAGGCTGTCGGCATATTCTGGGTATCTCACAGGGATGAGAATCTTCTCGTCATTGCCCTTCTTCTCGTCTTCAGCTTCCGGCAATTCCTTGTCTCGGAGGATAATCTTCTGGGACGACCAGTCGGTGAGGAGCGAGGAGATGATGCAGGTAAAGAGGATCATGATGACCACGCCATTGAGCATGTCATCATTCACCAGATATGTGTTGGGACCGATGAGGATATTCATTCCGACCATGACCATGGCGATACTGCCGGCAGCGTGGGCTGAGGTGAGTCCAAACATCATGTGGCCAGAGGAAAGCGGAAGGCGGAAACCGAGGCATGCTGCATAGGCTGCTATGGCTTTGCCTAACGTTCCGAAAAAGACGATGCAGAAGATTACCCAGAGGATATGACCGCCCTGAAAGAGCAGGTTGACATTGATGAGCATGCCTACTCCTATCAGGAAATAAGGGATGAAAAGGGCATTGCCGATGAACTCCAAGCGGTTCATGAGCGGAGATATGTGGGGAATGTATCTGTTGAGGATGAGGCCGGCAAAGAATGCTCCGAACACGCCCTCGATGCCTACTATCTGGGACAAGGCTGCACTCATGAAAAGCATCGCCATGACGAAGATGAACTGCATGACGGCATCACTGTAGCGGCGCAGAAACCAGCGGGTGAGACGGGGAATGAGGAATATCATAAAACCGCAATAGGCTGCAAACTTGGTGGCGAAGAATATCCAGAAGAGTACGCCGTCATGCTCTCCAAACGAGGCAACGAGACCAGCTAAGATGACCAACGCTATCAGAAGCGAAAGCATACTGGACCCGACACTCAGCGTGACACTCGGTTTCTGCTGCAATCCGTATCTCGAAACTATCGGGTAGGCTATCAGCGTATTGGAAGCCATGATACAGCTGAGGAGGAGTGAGGCCTTGGTGGAGTAGTGGAGCAGGTTGACGCTCATGAGATAGGTCAGCGTAAACGGTATGAAGCAGGTAAGCAAGCCATAGATGAGTAGTCGCGACTTGTTTTTCTTCATACCTTCCATGTCCATCTCCAAGGCTGCGAGGAACATGATGTAGTAGAGGCCCACCTTTCCAAACAGTTCAAAGGAGGAGTCTCGTTCCAGGATATTCAGTCCATACTTGCCGACAACGATTCCTGCCAGCACCATGCCAATGATGTGTGGAATACGCAGTTTACCCATAATGATAGGGGCAAAGAGAACGATGAGCAGCACTACGAAGAAGATCAACGTAGGGTCGGTTATCGGGAAGTAATGTGTTAAGTTCAGCATAGACATTCTATTTTTGTTTGTGAGTGCAAAGATACGTCGTTTTTTTGAATTGACCATACAAAATTACGGAGAATTATTTTCTTAGTGGTATTTAATGGTATTATTTCTCTTTTAGTTTGCATGTTTTATATTCATGCTCATCAATGCCTTTATCGTGGCACTCATACGCATCGGGGGCTTTCACCCGCACTTCAAGGGAAAACGACAAGGGTCTATATGCCACGATGACAAGGTGGCGTATAGACCCTTGATTATATGGTGATATTAGAAATCTACATCTCCGCTATTGTATTTTTTATGAATTGCTTAGATTCTTAATGATTTCCAAAGGCAGCTGGGTAGCTTTGGCAACCTGTTCGGCAGAAAGTCCCATTGCTAGCAATCGTTGTGCTGTTTCTGTGTTGGCTTCATGTTTGCCTTCTGCTCTACCTTTTTCCATGCCTTGCTTCATACCCTTTTCCATGCCTATTTCTATACCTTCAGCAAGCCCTTCTTGTTTTGCCGTATCAATAGAGTTCTTGATATCCCGATATGCCTTCTTACTAGCTTCATACTCCCTCATTTCCTGCGGAGTAAACTTGGCTATTTCGGCTTCCTCAAAGAGGCGATCGAAGACCTTGTCGCACAGTTCTTTCGGGCGCTGGGTAAGCTTATAGAGGTTCTTCAGTGCATAGAGCCACTTCTCGTAAAGCGTATCCAATTCTTCCAGGGGTTTGTTGAACTTGGCAATCTCTACATAGATATATTCGAGTTTGTCGTAAAAAACTTTGTGGGTAGCTGTGTCGCACAACTGCACATGATGGCGGATTTTCTCCTTGTCGAATGCATCCTCGTTCATGCTGAAGTTGAGCAGGGCTACGGTATAGACATGATTGAGTTTGAAATCCCATTCATTCCCCTTTGGTGCCTGTTCACGGATAGGGAAGGTTGAGTAGAAAAGGGCGCGATCCTTGAAATACGTCTGGTAGGCATTCTGCATTTCTACGATGAACTTCTCGCCGTTTTCGCCCTCGCAATATACATCAAAGATGGCTCTGCGGTCGGTATAGACATCTCCGACATGCTCTGGATTCAGATACGATACGTCCTTCACAACCTGTTTGCCATTAAACAAGCTGTTGAGGAAGCAAATGAGCAAATCCTTGTTCATTGCTGTTCCAAAAATTCGCTTGAAACCGAAGTCGGTCAGCAAGCTGATATATCTTTCTTCTACCTGCTTCATAATCAACTATATTAAAATGCTACCGCAAAGTTACGACTTTATTTCCAAACCCGCAAGAGCTTTCTGGGAAAAGTTTCTGAAAAAGTTAGAGATTGCTTTTTTCATGTGACAGGACAAGGGTCTATATGCCACGATGACAAGGTGGCGTATAGACCCTTGATTATATGGTGATATTAGAAATCTACATCTCCGCTATTGTATTTTTTATGAATTGCTTAGATTCTTAATGATTTCCAAAGGCAGCTGGGTAGCTTTGGCAACCTGTTCGGCAGAAAGTCCCATTGCCAGCAATCGTTGTGCTGTTTCTGTGTTGGCCTCATGTTTGCCTTCTTCCTTACCCTCTTCCTTACCCTTCTGGTAGCTGTCATCTATAAGGGTTCTTTCAACGCTTACGGAATCCCAGAATTTTTCGTAGGCCCAGAGCTCGGCATCAGTGAAACCGGAAATCTCCAGTTCCTCTACGGCTTTTCCTATCTCCGGGTCATTAAGCAGGTCGGCAGGAATCTCCTTCGTGTTGGAATTGATTTCCGTGAGGAAACGGAGCCACAAGACCATCATGCGCTTGTCGGCAATGGAATGAGGTGTGAACTTAGGGAGTTCTATGAAGGTGAAATGCAAGCCTTCGATTACCTTATTACTGTCCTTATCGTGCACGATGCGGTAGTTGTGGATGAAATCTGGAGTATCATGCGCAAAGATATCATTTATCAGGTTGAGAGAATACACAGGTTGGAGTTCACTATATTTTCCTCCCTTTTTAGCCTGACTCACATAGAGTTTGGATGCATTGAACAGTACTCGCTGCTGGAAGGCTTCAGACCATTCCATCTGCATTTCCACGCAGAACTTCCTGCCGTTGACATCTGTGCAGAGTACATCCACAATGGTGTTCTTGCCCCCTTCGAGCTGGGGCACAAGTTCTGTGGGCAGATACTTGATTTCGTGTATCTGCTCCTCTTCGCTGAGTGGCAGGAGTGCGTTCAGAAGGCTGATCAGTCTTTTAGGGTGATTGCCGAATATCTTCTTGAACGTGAGGTCTGCCTTAGGATCTAAGTACTTCATAACCATCTGTTTTAAAATCTAAAGCGCAAAGTTACGACTTTATTTTCAAACCCGCAAGAGCTTTCTGGGAAAAGTTACTGAAAAAGGTTAGAGCTTGCTTTTTTATGTGACAGGACAAGGGTACTATATGCCACCACGATGAAATGTGGCGTATAGACCCTTAAAACCATAGAAATGCATGTTTTTTTAGTAAAAATGCAGGCTTGTTGATAGAAATGTAAGTAAAAATGAGAAAAATGCAGCAAAAAGCAACAATTCTTGCAAAAATATGCTTGGTTTAACAGAAAAAGTCTTAACTTTGCAGCGGATTTGAGATAATATGCAATTTTTTGCTGTTTCTCGCTTCCAAGTTCACACTTATAACAACTTTTAAATTAAAAAGATTCGATTATGAAAGTAGCAATTGTTGGTGCAAGTGGCGCAGTAGGTCAGGAATTCTTGCGCATCCTTGCAGAGAGAAATTTCCCAATGGATGATTTGGTGTTGTTTGGTTCTGAGCGTTCTGCAGGACGAAAATACAACTTCAAGGGAAAGGACTATGAGGTCAAACTTTTGCAGCATAACGATGACTTTAAAGATGTCGATATTGCTTTCACATCTGCTGGTGGCGGCACTTCTGAGGAGTTTGCCGAGACTATCACCAAGTATGGTGCCGTGATGATTGATAACTCTAGCGCATTCCGTATGTGCGACGACGTGCCTCTGGTTGTGCCTGAGGTTAATGCTGAGGATGCCTTGAACCGCCCTCGCAACATCATCGCCAACCCTAACTGTACCACCATCATGATGGTAGTAGTGTTGAAGCCTATCGATGACTTAAGCCATATCAAGAAGATCCATATCTCTTCTTATCAGAGTGCTTCGGGTGCTGGTGCTGCTGCCATGGCTGAACTTGAGCAGCAGTATAAGGATATCATCGAGACCGGTAAGACTGAGCATATCAATAAGTTCCCTCATCAGTTGGCATATAATGTCATTCCACAGATTGACAAGATGACTCCTAACGATTACACCAAGGAGGAGATGAAGATGTATAACGAGACCCGCAAGATCATGCACTCTGATGTTCGCACCAGTGCTACCTGCGTTCGCGTTTCTTCACTTCGTTCTCACTCAGAGAGTGTTTGGTTCGAGACAGAGAAGCCATTGGCTGTAGAGGACATCCGCAAGGCTTTGGAGGCTGCTCCAGGCGTAACTGTAAAGGATGATGCCCAGAACTACGTTTATCCAATGCCATTGGAGAGTGCCGGTAAGGACGATGTTTACGTAGGTCGTATCCGTAAGGATTTGGCTGATGACAATGGTAATACATTGTGGTTGACCGGCGACCAGATTCGTAAGGGTGCTGCCTTGAACGCAGTTCAGATTGCTGAGTATTTGATTAAGGTGGGCAACGTAAAGTAATTACATGCTGGAAAGATTCAAACTTTTGCTCCAGGAGATGAACCGGGGCATTTATGAAAAAAATACTGAAATTTCGCTCTCGCTCCTTGCCGCTCTGGCAGGCGAGAGCGTTATTCTTTTAGGCCCTCCTGGAGTAGCGAAGAGTATGGTGGCCCGTCAGTTGAAAACTGCTTTCAGAGATGCTCATAGTTTTGAGTACCTGATGTCGCGTTTCTCTACTCCTGATGAAATCTTCGGTCCTGTGAGTATTCAGAAATTAAAGTCTTCTGATACTTATGAGCGTGCGGTGGATGGTTATCTGCCTACTGCTGATGTGGTCTTTCTGGATGAAATCTGGAAGGCGGGGCCTGCTATTCAGAATACGCTTCTCACGGTGATCAATGAAAAACTGTTCCGCAATGGTAATCGGGAGATGCACCTTCCGCTGAAACTTCTCGTGGCTGCCAGCAATGAGTTGCCGGCAAAGGGCGAGGGCTTGGAGGCTCTCTGGGACCGATTTGTCATTCGCATTGAGAGTCGTCCGATTAAGAAGGAATCGAATTTCAGGGCGATGCTCTTGGAGGTGAAGAGTGAAGAACGAAGAGTGAAGAATTCAAATGCTATTACTGCAGAAGAGTATGCGGAATGGTCGGAGAATATCAATAAGATAGGTGTAAAGGAGGAGGTGCTGGATGTCATTTCCGTCATTCGTAAATCCTTGAGAGCCGTGAATGTGGATGAGGCTGCTGAGCGCAGGAATATCTACGTGAGCGATCGTCGCTGGAAGAATATTGCCCGTCTGCTCCGTACTTCTGCTTTCATGCAGGACCGGGAAGAGGTTGATTGCTGCGACTTGCTTCCTATCTATCATTGTCTCTGGCAGGAACCGGAGGAAAGGGATGCCATCCGTACTATTGTGATCCGTGCTCTTTTTGCTCCTTTGGCAGAGAAACTGGTGGAGATGAAGAATGCGCTTGCTGAAGACATCAAGTATCATCGCATTCGTAAGAGTCCGGATGAGGGCAGAGATTATGAGGGAGAAATAGAAACTCTCTCAGATAATCTGAGTTCGCTGGAGAGACGTTTGGGTGAGAATCTCTTTGTTTCGTCTGATGATAAAAATGAAATCTCAGCTTATCTGAGAGACTTCTATAAGGAACTTGCCTTCACAAGACAGGACACAATGAAACTGTATGAGGATTAGTGGATTTATATGGCAGGCGCAAAATACTTTTGCGTAAATTTTGTTCTTTCATAGTTTTTGCTTAAATTTGCACAAAAATAAGAAGAAAGGCGGAGTTATGGCAAGAAAATTATATCCGATAGGCATTCAGACATTCGAAAGAATCCGTAAGGAAGACAGATTCTATGTCGATAAGACGGAGTATGTGTATCGTATGACACATACTAGTGACACATATATCTTTCTGAGTCGCCCACGACGATTCGGAAAGTCTCTTCTCGTCTCTACGCTCAAAAGCTATTTCGAGGGCAAGAAAGAGTTGTTCGAAGGCTTGGCGATAGAGAAACTGGAGAAGGAATGGACGGAATATCCAGTGCTGCATTTCAGTATGGCTGGTGGAAAGCATCAGGAGGAAGAAGAACTGAAACTTTACTTGGGCTATCAGTTGGAAGACCAAGAGAAGAAATTTGGCATCAAAGAACATCGAGAAGGCGCAAACAATCGTCTCACCGACTTGATTCAGAAAGCGCATGAGCAAACTGGCAAGCAGGTGGTCATTCTCATAGATGAGTATGATGCTCCATTGCTGGATGTGGTTCACGATGATGAAAAGTTGAATCGTCTTCGCACCATCATGCGCAATTTCTATAGTCCGTTGAAAGATTGCGAGCCATTACTTCGTTTCGTATTCTTGACAGGAATCACCAAGTTCTCGCAGTTGAGCATCTTCAGCGAGCTGAATAATATCTCGAACATCAGCATGGACGAGGCTTATGCTGGTGTTTGTGGTATTACCAAGGATGAGTTGCTGTCGGAAATGACGGAGGACATTGATTGTTTGGCGGAAAAAATGGATTTGTCAAGAGAGGCAGCCATACAGAAGCTCAAAGACAATTATGATGGTTATCATTTTACATGGCCTTCACCAGATGTCTTCAATCCATTTAGTTTGCTGAACTGTTTCTCTCGCATGAAAGTGGGTGCCTACTGGTTTGCATCGGGCACGCCGACCTTCTTGATAGAGATGATGCGCAAGTTTGATGTCTCTCCTATAGACATCGGCGAGAAGGAATTGGCTGACGTTACCGATTTCGATGCACCGACCGAAGAGATGGAGTCGATAGTGCCATTGCTCTATCAGAGTGGGTATGTCACCATCAAGGGCTTTGACGAGGAATCGGAACTCTACGAGTTGGGTATCCCGAACAAGGAGATACGTGTGGGCTTGTTCAAGAGTCTCTTGCCTAACTATCTTTCTCGCCGTTCTCCTAAGGGAAAGGTTGCCATCGCCCAGATGTCTGTTCTCATTAGAAAGGGAGACATCGATGGAGCCTTGGAGTTGCTCAAAACTTTCCTTGCCACCGTTCCTTATTGCGACAACACGCAGTATGAGGGGCATTACCAGCAACTGATGTATCTTGTCTTCGCCCTGCTCACCGACTATCGCATTGTGGTGGAGCAGCATACGGCTAAGGGCAGGACAGACATCACGCTCGAAACCGCCGACCGTATCTTCGTCATGGAACTGAAGTTTGACAAGACGGCTGAGGACGCTCTCGCCCAAATCAACGCCAACCGCTATGCAGATGCCTTTGCCATGAGTGGCAAGAAGATAGTGAAAGTGGGCATCAACTTCAGTGTGAAAGAAGAACGGAACATCACGAAGTGGGTGACGGAATAGATAATTATGCAACGCTAAACAAGACCTTCCTTTGAACTTTGGGAAGGTCTTGATTGCGAAGCTATTTTTGAATATCGCCAAAGTGCAAGTAGCATTGACAGCTGCTTGCGCTAATAGCTTGCTCTTTTCATGCGTATTTGTAAAATTGAAAATACTCTCGTTTGATTCCATATTTTATAGTTCTTTCTTGTACTTTTGATTACTTGCATTAGGATTAATTGTATTAATCAATTGCACCCCCCCTCGAATTCGGTGGATTTAGAAAGAAAGCTGGATTGAATTCTTTCACGATATCACCTACAAAATGGGTGAAATCCACTAATGCACTTGGAATGAAAGTAATTTCTGGGCGATATAGTGGAACTTGTGCCATTTCTGGCATAGTGTTCGAATTTGCGTCATGGGTTTCTGTAGAGTTTAAGTTGTACTTTGTTCGTGAGTTCCAACGACTTAAAGCCGATGAACAAAAGCAGTTGGCATGGTCAGGTAGTCATCCTGCAAATGAAAATTCTCGAAGATACGGGTGGCAGAAACTTGCTAAAGTGATAGTTCTGTCTCTAAGAATGATTAATAAATGAGCGTCTAAAGAAAAGAGATAAAAAAGAAGTCAATTAACTGGTCATAAACAAGTTTTTGGCAGGAATCTATCAGTTTTTCGTTATTTTTTGGCAATTCCTCATTTATTTTTATTATATTTGCACCGCATTCTGTAATGTAGAGGGTGACTTTTACAGTCAGAGGTGCATAGTTTACTGATTGTCAAACCATTTAAATAGAATAAATAAGAAACAGAAATAATAAAAAAGAAACGCTAAGGATTTGTCCGATTCAAGGAATCGTCAATCTAACTGAGACAAAGAACAGAGGCTAAAGCCTCATATTTTTAACTCGGCGTTTCCGTTCTGAACTTTTTGGATATTGAGCTTTTAGCTCTTGTTCTCTAATTCCGAATACCGCCAATATTCACTCAACGAGAACAAGCAGATTGAAGGTTCACGCTCTTAGGGCGTGAGCCGTTCTGTGCTTGTTGTTGAGTTAGGTCACTTGGCGGTACCTGGAATTAAACAAGCCACGAACGGTTCCGCCTTTTTTATTTTTTTTACATGAAGAAGAATCTTTTTGTTTTTGTATGTCTTTCGCTTTTGAGCCTTTCCGTTGGCGCACAAAATAATGATGAACAAGGAAGCACAGATAATGGAGGGCATCGAGGAATAGATTTCAGTATTAATCCTGGTTATCTTATTCCAACCAAAGGTGGAAGCGATGGAATTATTTCTGCCGAATTGGGAATAGGAAAGCGTATCAACAAGAACTTCTATTTGGGTATTGGTACGGGGGCTTTTGTTCCTACAAATGAAGGTGGAAAAGTTATGATTCCAATAACTGCAGACTTTAAGTTACATTTTCCATTGAAGCCTAACGGTATAACACCTGGTGTTCTTGTTCGTAGTGGTTATGTGATAAATACGGCAGATGACCAAAATGTAAAGAATGGCAAACAATGGGTAACTATACCAAAGCAAAATTTTGTGATGGCACAGATTATGCCAACAATAGACATCCCGTTGTCACATTCGGTGGACTTTACTTTAGGATTGGGTTATACTCATTTCTTCGCGACCAAAGGTAGCAATAACAGTGGTGGAGACTTTACCATTCGTACAGGCTTTAATTTTCATAAGTCAACATCTGCAAGCCGTAAGCCACGAAAGCTTCAGGTGCCAACACGTGACAATGGCGTCCAACTTACTTTTGAAGGAGGAGGATTGAAGGTTGGCAATAGCAATGATGATTATAAGTATGGAGCGTTGGGAAGTGTTGTTGCTACTTACAAACTGAATCCAAATATTAGTTTTGGTCTTGGTCTTGGTGCTGATTATTTCTCGTTAGTCAAGGATGGTGGCGTAGAATTTTCTGATCATCGATACGACGGTCAAAACTATAATAGTACATATTATATCGACACAAATGTGACTGCTATTCGTTTGTTTGCACGTGGTAATTATAGATTGACGGATGCACGTTTATCTCCTATAGCTACTTTGGATGCAGGTTTAAGATTTTATTCTTATGGTGGGGACACGAACGTTTATGGTGATCTGTTGGGAGGCGAATCATCGGATATGGCTGTAGAAAGTCCAAGGTCTTTTGAAAACAATCTTGGTACTCCATCAAAGGTCGCTTTTTATGTGGCTCCAGCTGTAGGTGTATCTTTGCGTACCACTAATAATTCTTATTTAGAACTAAAGATCGGTTACACAATTGCTCCAAGTGTATCAGGAAAGAGTGGTGAGTATTCTTATACCTCGAAATCCAATATGGATTTTACAAGAACTTATTCTTGTTCTAAGTTAAACATGTCTTCCCTATATCTATCTATTGGCTATACCCATACCTTTAGATGGGGCAAGAATTTATTCAAAAAGTAAAATGTAAACAACCCAATAGCAGGTACATAAACATGTATCTGTTATTTGGGTACATTTATTGCCATAATGACTTATAAGTCAAACGGTCAAAGTTTGATGAAAATGTAAAAAGTTACGGATATTATTCGTATTCTCCGTAACTTTTAACACGAAACATTCTTTATTCTCAACAAGTAGTCGTATCTTTCCTCTATAAAACGAAAATGATTTCCCTCGCACAAGGTAACTAAAACAAGGGAGTTTGCCTTTTCTTCGTAAATAAAGGCGCATGTCTCCCTTGCACTTGCTTATATAGCAAATGCGATTATCAGTATACTTT
>OIXX01000438.1_pt1 | contig 26114 bp, 22 predicted proteins | sample 1588161 | NCBI WGS metagenome assembly OIXX01 (sample SAMN03283274) | human gut metagenome | biome: human-associated habitat; material: feces | host: Homo sapiens | place: Peru | collected 2012
GAGAGGACGTGTACACGCAAGAAGGACATTGAAGGGCTTAGTTGCGGATTTGAGGTAGTAAACGTATTGTTTTCATTTTATTGCCTTTCTATTCTATATCATTATCAAATCATTCGGTTTTTACACCAGCTTTCTTATAGCAATAATTTGATAATTGAGAAAATTTTACGGTTGTATATTCTTGTACATATTCTGGGTGTTTATTATAAAGTTGTAAACACAACTCTGGATAAGAGCGTGCTACAAGTTGTCCTTCTTCTTTTACAATTGCCATCTTTCTGAAATATGCTTCCTTTGGTTGTTCTGCAAACGCATCCATCACTTCTTGACAAATATATTTATGTGATTTTTGTATTTTCACAAACGAACGTAAGGTCGAATCCAACAAATGTGTACAATGCTTTTCTTTTACAATAGTAGCAAGGGTTAGAAGTATTTGCCTGGAAATCCACTCATAATCCTTTATAACAGCTGCATTCAAATTAAACTCACTTCCCCTTCTACGTTGAACATCATATATCTTAGCGCAAATCTCTTCTCTTGATTGTCCCTTCAATTCTTCTCTTGATAATTTTGCGTCTCTAATTGCTATGTCCAAGTCGCTATTGTCCATTGCTTCCAAATCTTCTATTGACTCAACATAGTTAGGGCTTAATTTCTGAGCGTATGTGAAATCTACTTCTTTTCCTTTGTAATCATCATTCAAGAGAACATAATATTGGAATGTGCTGAATAATTCTATGTAGCAAAGTAAACTCTTACCGCCTTCTGTATTAGTTTCAGTAAACACTTTTAGTATATGTGCAGGATAATTTGCATCTATCTTGTATCTCTCATTCTTATACAGTATGTCAGGCAATGATTGGGGCGTGTATGGCCATATATAAGTGTTAATCTTATAAGTTGAAATCCCGGTACTTTCATCAATATCCAATACAGATGCTAAATCTTCACGTTTTACTCCTACATATAGAGCAATTTCGGTGGCAATCTTTAACAAACCATCTTTTAAGTCTTGGTTAAAATTTGGTTTTCCTTTTGAAAAATTGATACCAAGGAATCCTAAATTGCTCAAATCGTCAAACACTTCAAAGTGGTATTGATCAATATTCTTGGCATCATTTTTCATTTGCTGTTCAACATACGCACGATAATGTTTTGCAGTCTTCTTTTCTGCAAATAGGAATACCTTTTTATTAGTTTCATCTATTTGGTAAAAAGGTTTGCAAGGAGCAGCTTTCCCTTTCTGATACCTAATCTTATGAATTGGCGTTGATGAAAGTTCGTTATTTTCAAAGATACTTCCAGGCAATACCTTTTTGCCCACATTATCTCTATCTAATGAACGAAGAAGTCCTGCTTGGTTTAGAAATACAATAAAAGGTGCGAATATGTCTGTAAATGCCTTATCTCCTTTTGATAAACCACCTCCACATGATTCACATAAAAAATCCCTTGATGTCAAATGACCACCAATTGCATTCGGAATGATATGCTCATCATGGCACTTACATTCATCTAAAGATGGATGTTCACTTAGCTCCTTTCCACAAACGTAACAATATTTCTTCATAAAACCCTATTATCGAGATTCAGTTCTGGCTGATATAATACCTCATCCGTAAAATTTGTGATTTCTCTTGTTCCTTCACCGAAAGAATAACCTATTCCAACAATAGGCTTCTGTTGTATAATATATGGTTGGTGATATTTCTTGCTTTTGATTTGTTCCAAAGCTACCTTTGACAAATCTTTGTCGTTCGGTGAATACTTGAACTCCATGATATAAATAGTCTTTGGACAGTTTATAACCATATCGATTCTACCATCGGAAGTAGCCACTTCTGATAAAGGACGCATACCTATCAACGTTAATGCAACATGGAAGAAAGAATGGAAATATCCCTCATTGAATTTCTCTTTATGTATGAGATAGGGTATGCTCTTTATGATACTATTAAGCAGACTGATGAACTCTTTGACATCGCCATTATACAAGCTTTTCTTAACTTGTTGATATGGTATTGGAACATTGTCATCAACTAATATAATGTCCAGGCATCGATTTGACATCTCAATAATCTCATTAACCATATTAGCAATATCAGCAACGATAATGTCTGTTTGCTCCTTATTGAAGTTAGTCTCAATAAGATAATAGTTGTCCCGAAGATATTGAGTGAAATTCTGAAGAAACTGAGCGAATTGATTGATAGAAGAAAACTTTGAAGGAATCAAGTGTTGTCCTTTATCCATACCCAAATGATCTTCAATAATTCCCATAATGGAATTTAGGTAATCCAAAAGTTTTTCACCTTGTTTCAATCTATAGATACCTGTTCTTCTATCCCGATGAATGGATGTATAGACAAAAGACCAATGTTGCCATCGTGCATCAAGCCATTCGCTTACATATTCAGATAGTTCTTTTTCTAATTTCTTTATTTGCATTCTGTCTATTTCTTATAGAAGAGAAAACGGGCAACTAAGCCCCATCCCCGAAAAGAACCTCTTTATAAGAGGGGAAAGGAGCCGTTCCCCCGTAGTTCTATTATCTTATTCTATGTATCTTCTTCCATACAGCAAACCAAGTCCTGAACAATGGTTCGCTCAATGCCTCCGTAGGATAATGCTTTACGAAACGCAGGTTTCGCAAACTCATTCTGAAATAGCGATGAAGTTTGCCTTCATTCTCCTTGCTTCCAAGTCGAGTGTCATATTGACCGAAATTGCCTCCTTGCATGATTTCAGCCAACAAAAAACGACCTTCATTAACATTTATAGGAGCAATCATTTTCTCCTCTGGTAGTCCCATAGTCTCATGCAGCACATACATCACCGCCCCTGCAAACTTCCACAATCCAAGATGTTTCAGTTCTCTCTGCAAAGAATCCCTAATCACTAATAATTCATCATTAATCAATACATAGTAGTAGTCTATTAATTGACGTAAGCCAATACCTTCGGTGAACACATGGCGATAGAGATGAGAGAGGATATATATGACATTGAAGCTCATCGTTGGCACTGTAATTTCCCCATATCCATCTGGTAATGTAACTACATTCGAGCATTGCAAATCCATCACCTCCTTAAACCATTTCTGCATTCTGCGGTTATGAACAGGAAAGAACATATACGAAGGTGTGAAATGCACCTCTATTGCCGTTTTCATCACAGGAAAGTCCACATGGTGATAACGCATCACTTGATTCGGACACACCTTATTTATATATTGCATCACCCGATTCCTGCCACCATCGAGGTATATGTCTATATCCCCTGAAGTTCGCATATATGGATTGGGATAAAGTAAAGCGTTTCCTTGACCTTTCAAGATACAACATCGAATTCCCGCTTGCTTGAAGTTCTTGCACACCTTGGCGGAATCCAGAAACAACCGTATGTTCTGCTGCCGTATGTTCTGAGCCATTCCCATCCATTGCATCAGCAATCCTGCGTCAGGAGCCAGCTCCTTAGGCAACTGCTTGATTCCATGAAACAGTACTCCTATCAGCGCCTGCTTCTTTGCGATGGTATACATCACTTTCCAGTCCGCATCCTTTACCGAAGCAGGGACTTCCACCACAGATCCGATGCAAAACTGTAAAAAATCAAAAAATATTCTTTGTTGCTTCAACATTTTATATGTCTAGACTTTCTCCCACGCATGTATTTCATGATTGTATTTCTTGATAAGCTTTGCAGGAATACCTGCCACTATACAATCATCGGGTATATCCTTCGTTACAACAGCATTTGCACCAATCATTACATTGTTGCCAATATGTACAGGCTTAATGATTTTTACTCCAGGAGCCAAATAACAGTTGTCACCTATGATACTGCCTCCCATACCGATATTAACATCAGCATTAATATTGCAATTTGCACCTATGCGACAGGCAGGATTCACTATGATTGTACCATAATGCATGATATATAAACCTGGTCCAAATTGATTCTTGTACAATGTAAAACCAAGTTTATACGACAAATGCTTATGAATAAAATAATGCCATATGGTCATCAAAATAGTTATAGGGTCTCTAAACTTTCGATTAGCCCAATACTCATAATGTCTCAGATTAAGGGTGAAACAAAGCCGAGGATTCAAAAGAATCTTTATCCAAGACTTTGCCCCCCTAGAAATGAGATTACGTTCCATATCCTTGTGGATATAAGTCCACATTTCTTTACGTGTCCGTATCATTCTATAAAATATTTTTTAAAGCTTACAAAGTAACCATTGCTTTCCAGTCATAATCCATATCCTTAAATGTCTGAGCAAACCAATTACTCAAAACTTTCAAGCTATAAGCAATAGCCCAAATTACAAAGAAGCATCCTACGATATTCAATGGGAACAATTCATTGAATCTATCTGTATGAAAGAAGTCTTGGCAGATATAAACTTCCAGACATATAGCAGAAATCCAATACATCGGACGATGAAACCATCTGCTATTATATAGTTTCTGTATCTGTGGAGTATTGCACAACCGATAAAAGAAATAGGTAATTCCAAGCAAAGGAAGCAATGTGACGATTTGACAATATGCAACATAAACATTCTTAGTGCCAATATATTGTATACCATACCAAAGTACGATACAAGAACACAGCCCAACCAGCGTCTTACCCAATTTAGGTGTCGTAAACTTATCTGGTTCATTCTTTTTTCTTAAACCTATAATAGCCCCAAGAAGCATGAACAGAAAATAATGACACCATTTAAAGTAGGTCCCTTTATACATCCACACTCGCTCTTTGTCATCAAAGAAGAATATATACCATATCAATACTATCGCTGAACAAAAGGCAAAAAAATACGGAAGATGATTGATAAAGAAACGCTTGGCAAACCAGAAGACAACATAATATATCATGATACAAGTGACAAACCATCCTCCACCATGAAGTATTACATCTTGCATATTTGCTTTACTACCCATAAAGAAGGCTGATATAATTGCCATAGCAAATACTGTAGGATAAATTCGATTGATTCTTCGTTTGTACCAATTAAAGAAATTTCCTCCTCTTCCTAACAAAATCGTATAACCAGAAGCAAAGAAAAACAAAACGTCACCTATCGCCCCCCCAGTTGCGAGGGCAGAATATTTGCCATACAGTAAATCCATGTGACTATTCATCACAAGAATTACTGCAAGGCATTTCATGATATCAATAGAGATATCTCGGTTTCTTACTAAAGCCATTCTCTTACTTCCCTCTCATCTTAAAGTATCTATCATATCCTGCAAGCAAAGCCTTACTGGTATGCTCCCAACTCAATTCGTTGATGACACGGTTTCTACCATATTCACCCATCTGCTTACGCTTCTCAGGATCATCAAGCAATTCCAGAATCTTCTTTGCCATATCTTCTGCATCATTTCTCTTAGCATAAAGTGATGCCTCCTGTGCAGAATATCTACCCTCTGTCAAATCAAACTGAACCAAAGGCTTGCCCAATGCCATATACTCCAATACCTTATTCATGGTACTCTTGTCATTCATGGCATTATATTCATCTGAGTTAACACAAACATCAGCAGTATTCAAGTAGTCAAGCAATGTCTGATCAGGAACACGACCGGTAAATTCTACGATGTCATCCAAGCCCATGTCGTGACTCAGTTTCTTCATGTGCTCTACATCAGGACCACCACCAACGATACCCCAGAAGACATCATTTCTTCCAGGTAACTCCTTGATATGTTTAGCAGCCTTCAAAAGATATTCAATACCTTCCTGCTGACCGATTACACCAAGATAGCCAACCATGAACTTCTTGCCACGTTTGATTTCATTCTTTGGTTCCTGAATCTTCAGACGCTCCAACTTTGGACCACTTCTCAATACAAAGACATCCTCTGGGTTCATCCCTCCACGCTCTATGGCAATCTTCTTATAACTTTCATTAGTTACAAATGCAAACTTACAGTGCTTATAAGTCTGTCGTTCCAACCACAACTGGCTTTTATAGAACATTCCCGAAGTCTTACCAAACTTAGCCTCATACAACTCAGGACAGATATCATGATGGTCAAAGATATAATCAACACCCTTGTTCTTAAAGAGTTTAGCAACCATCCAAATATCGTCAGGTGGATTACAACCGTGGATACAATCGAAGCCTACTTCCTTATAACATTTCTTTGCCAGACGATACTCATGCCACAAAGCTGCGCCATACTCACGAGCATATCCTAAAGCGCCATTTCCATCCTTTGGCAATTTATGACGATAAACATGTACACCCTGCAGGAATTCATACTCCTTGTCATAGCCCTTACCTGTAGGACTAATTACAGAAACCGTATAACCGTTAGCTGCCAATGTTGTTGCCTCCTGCCAGACACGAGTGTCAAATGGCACAGGCAAGTTCTCTACGATAATCAATACTTTTCTATCCATATTGTAGTTTTTAATTTATGATCATTTAAAGGATAGCACAATTTGTGCGTTTCGTTCTCCTTTCCATATTCTTCAGAATACCAACATTTCTCTATCGTTGGTGCTACATTTGTCTCTATACAAACAATAATGGCTCCTCGTTGGATGACTGCTTTTCCATTTTCAATTTTTACTTGACAAGCAGGATGCAACACAAAAGTAGCATAACTATCACTTGTTGCCGCCATATCATCCTCAACAACCAATTTATCTTCCTTATTAAAGCAGAAAGAGCGACTATGCTTATTACCATTCTGCCAGATGCATTCGGCAAGAAGGGAATCCTGATTTTCCGATAAATCAGACTTCAGAAGTTTAGTCTCTGCCTTCTTTCCCCATAGGAAAGCTCCCATCATCTGACTTTGTTCCTGGTCCTTAACCCAAACGGTATTATGATTACACGAACGACGATACTCATCTCTTTTCTGTATATTGCAATGATAGATATATGTCCCAAGATCACCTAAGATACAATTGCCATCTACATAAAGTTGAAAACTCAATGCATCAGCATGACCATGGGCAGCAATACTTCCAAAACCTAATGGTGCATGATCTACACCTATTACAACCTTACCATTCTTGCTTCTCAGGAAAGTATAACCACCTTCCTCAAAAGTCCTACTTTGTGAAGGCTTCCATAAAGGCAAATGCTTTAAGGTTTCGATTTCAGTCTCACAATAGAGCCAAGATATTGTCTCAGACAAATGTTCAAAGCTTTCATATCTTTTCCCCAATACCAAAGAACAAAGTTGAAGAAGATAACGGTAATGGCAGATTTCTCCACCTTCCAAATCTAAAATCTTACCCTCATCATTATCACCAAATTCGCAAGCCTTAGTCTCATTCACCATAGAACAAGCTACAAACTCACATTGTTTTTCCATCAACCTCTTCCAAGACTCAGGAATCTTCGTACCATAACATTTCATCAGGTGCATCACCAAAGCGTATGCCTCCATCCCGAAGGTTTGATAATGCAAAGCCATCTCCATATTCACACCATCCTTATAATTCTGCTTCATCAATTCTTCATCGAGAATGCGGATGGCTAACTGAGTCCATACCTCATTGCCAAAAGCAAAACCGGCATAAGCGATGGCTGTAGCTTCAACCAGCAAATGATTATTGGCCGAAGAGTATCTGGAATAATGCTGTGCGATATAAGAAGCCATATTCTTGATGCCATTCTCCATATCCATGAGCAAGGCACCATTAGCAGTATATCCTTTCTTGCGAAGAAAAGCCAAAGCTACAGTCCATTGGATACAACGTATAGCAACCTCCATCACACTAGTCCAAGAAATACCATGGAGGAAAGGATTCTTTTTGTTCCAATCCAAGAACAACCCTTCTAGTTCTTTTGCATATTTTTCCTCTCCTGTAGCATAATAAGCCTTAGCTAACAAGGCAAACTGGAAATGTCTATTCAACTCCCAATTTGTTCTTGCATCACCTATTTCGTCTTTCTGCTTATAGCTTAAAGAATAGCTGAAATCCGCACCCCATTCTTTATCAGTCTGGAATCCTGCACTCCATCTTTCCTTATATATATGATAATCATACCCACCAAGGATATGTATATCTGTATTCAGATGGAAAGCAATATTCTTAAAATTCAGACCAACACAATCGTGATCAAATTTCAGAGATTGTAGCCGACTATCGAAAAGGTAAGCCGTTACGGCTACATCACGCTTACCAAAAAACTTCTTTTCCTGCCCTTGCAGAAGTTTTTGTTGAAGTCTCCACCCGACTTCCGGCAAATTCATTGCCCGAAGTCGATTGAAGTACCATTGTAATTTGCTCATCAATGATTGTTAATCATTAATTACTAATTCATTTTCACTAATTAGAACTCAGTCTGTCTGAAGTTCATCTGATGCTCTTCATTCTGAGCTTCATGATTCTGGTTGATGTCTCCCCAAGAGATACCCTCATACTTGCCATCATAGTTCACTTCCTTCCACTGGCGAACCAAGTCAATGACAATCTTGTTAGGATAATTCTTCAAGACATTCTCAAAGTCCTTTTCCTTATTAGTTACCACAAGCACGTCGCTGTTCTTGCATACATCATCCAAGTCGGCAGTAACGAAATGCTGCAAGTGTGGAATCTTAGCCATGATAAAGTCCTTGTTGGTACCAGTCAATTCTGAAATCTTCACATTGCGGTCGTAAATCTTGATTTCAAAGCCCTTACCCAACAAGCTCTCAACAACATCGACGATAGGAGAACAACGCAAGTCATCGGTACCAGCCTTGAAACTCAAACCCAAGATACCTACCTTACGCTGACCCTGTGCCATAATCAACTGAACGGCACGCTTTTTCTGATTCTCATTACTTTGGAAGATACTCTCAATAACAGGAACATCCACATAGTTGTCATGTGCCAAGGTCTTCAAAGCCTTCATATCCTTAGGCAGGCAAGAGCCGCCATAAGCGAAACCAGGCTTGAAATAGTAAGGAGAAATATTCAACTGCTTATCCTTGCAGAAGATTTCCATTACCTTATGAGAATCAACGCCTACAGACTTGCAGATGTTACCAACCTCATTACCAAATACAATTTTCAAAGCATGATAGGTATTATTTACATACTTCATCATTTCTGCCACCTTGATGTCTGTGCAGATAAACTCTGCATTGATATGCTCATACATCTCACGGAATACCTTTTCAGCATACTCTGAATCAGTACCAATCAATGTCAATGGTGGATTGAAGTAATCCTCAACAGATGTACCTTCACGAAGGAACTCTGGGTTGCTGACAACATTGAAATCTACACCACGCTTCAAGCCACTTTCCTGCTCAATAATCTCACCAACCTTCTTATTCGTACCAGGAAGAACAGTTGAACGGATTGCAACGAGATGCATATTAGCAGGCTTCTTATCACCAGCAAATTTCTCTTTCAATGCACGACCGATACGTCCTGCCACAGTGTAGATATAATTAAGGTTCAAATGACCTTCAGGGCTAGATGGAGTACCGACAACTATGAAAGATACTTCCGTTTCCATAATAGCTTCAGCTGCAACTGTAGTTGCAGACATCAGTCCCTTTTTGTGAGCTTCCTCACAAAGTTCAGCGATGCCTTCCTCGATGATAGTAGGCTTGCCCTCGTTCATCAGGCGAACCTTGTTCTCGTTCACATCAACACCGATCACCTTGTGACCCAACTTTGCCAAACATGCCGCACCTACGCAACCTACGTAGCCGAGGCCAAAAATACTAATGTTCATAATTCTGTTAAAATGATTTTATGAAATTTGTTTGTTTATAAATTGCTAATTACTAAAGCGAGCTTGTTTCTCTTGGTATATTGCATTTGCGACTCGTCAATCAGGCGGAAATCCACATCCATGTTTTCCTTTCCGATTTTCTGGTCTATATATTCCAAGATGCCTTCCTTGTCCTTTTCAGAGAAAACATTTTCTGGCACAACATTCAAGATGATTTTTCCGACTTCATTCTGAACGAACTGAGCCAATCTTACTCCATGCACATCCTTGAAGACAAAGGTCAAGGCTGCATCGCTGTATTTCGTACCATCTTTTCCGACAATATAGGAAATCGAACGACCTTCCACTCGTTCTATGAAATTAAAGGTCAACGATCCCCCCCCGAATTGAGAGATGACATACTTAAACTTCAAATTCTTAGAGTAGATTATATCTTTTTCTGATACTTGCAAAACTGCAATATCCATGTTGTCCTTTCCGCATCGGTTCTCGATATTTTTCTTTATTTGCTCTAAAACATCCACCTCCAACAACTTGGAACTGACCACATGAAGTTCTACGCTTCCTTTTTCTTTCTGTACAAATTGAGCCTTGTCTATATCATCGAAATCCTTTGTCACAAATCCAAGACGAACAACCTTTGTTCCATCCTTGCAAACAAGGCAGTCATCATTCCTCCCTTGAATATAGTCTATGAAATTTTCCTTTGTCTTTAAAGCTGTGTCTTTCAATACAACTCGGTCGTTGGTCTTGTATCTTATCAGCGGAAAAGCGTCATTGATGAGCGAAGTGGTAATCACATAATCATCATGATATTCCTCGATGCCATAACCTGGGTCTTCAAAATAGCCATCATGGTCAAACGACTCTTCCAAACGAATGGTTCGCTCTGTGGTTCCGTAATGGTCGTAAATCTGTGTATGGAATATCTTTTCTACTAGACTTCTCTGATAATCATGCAATGTTTCCGAAGAAGTGAACGCTACAGGGATATGGCATTCCAATCCCTTGTCTCTTAGAACAAGAGCCAGATTATAAAGCGAACTTGGATAGCCCTCGATGGCTTTCGGGTGATGCATCTCAATCAGTTGATGATAAGTCTCTGCCGTATGCTCATTGATGTTGTAACTTGACAGAAACAAGGTATTGCTCACATGTACCTTCAACGAAATGTCGTTTCTGCCCAAGTTGCCACGAAGTGAAACCATCGGCTCGCCGTAGTTATAACCACACCTCTTGCGATAACATACGAAATAAGCTTGTTCACGCCATACGGAAGCCCAATCTTGCCAAACCGTCAAAGGCGTTCCCGTAGTACCGCTCGTGTGATTCTTCATCAGTCCTCGTTCCTTTCGTGTCAATAGTTCCTTGCCATGCGCTTTCAGTATGTCCTTGGTTAAAATCGGAAGTTTCACGATGTCTTCCAAGTGCTGGATGTCATCAATGGAAGTCACACCGTGACTGCTGCAAAGCCCTCGATAATATTCAGAATGGACATAAGCCTTTCTGAATATCTCTAAAAAACGTCTTTCGTTTCTCGCCCTCAACTCTTCTGGCGACATAGCATACATGGCATCTATCTCTGCCACGTACTTACCGATGAACGGTCGAGTACGAAGAAGATATTTCAAAGATTCTGTAATGTATTTTTTCATTTTACACTTTCTTTATAAGGATTGTGCAATCCTATCTTGATAATTGTTTTTCTAATCAGTCTGAATATCGTTCGCTGGAACCAACACAGACGTTCGCCCAACGAACATGAGAAGAATCGAGTTCGGAAGAGAATATCCATCAACGAAGAATGAGAGCAAAACAACAGACAGTACTTCCACCAGCTATAATCCGTATCGAAGAAATGCGCTTCTTTCTCCAATCTGTAAGAAGAATTCAAACGCAACACATTGTGGTCGGCATCAAAATACAAGGCGAAGACCTCCGTCTTTTCACCATCCCATCTCACGATAAACTCATCCTTTACTTCCAGCTGCTTATACACTAACTTTTTGTCAGCGTAAAAAGCTTGCGGCAGAATGAAATTGCCCAAAGAGTAAAAGATTTTCTTACCTTTGTAGGTTTCTATCGGTTGTACTACATGAGGATGATGCCCCACTATCAAGTCGGCACCTGCATCTATCAGCCGATGCGCCAAAGTTCTGTCTGCTGGCTCAGGATAATAAAATTTTTCCCTGCCCCAATGTGGGAAGATTACAATATAGCTTTCTGGATTTTCATTTCTCAATCTGCGCACTTCTTTCACCACCTTCGACGGTGAAAACAAGTTCAAGCTATGCTCATTGGAAAAAGTGGCAAACGTGATGATAAAAAGTCGCTTGCCGTTAAGTTCCGTCTCTATAACATCATGATTTCGCAAGCCCCATGACTTCACGCCATTTTGCCGTAGTGTCTCAACTGTATCTTCTATATCATGTTGGTAATCCAATATATGATTGTTGCAAAGCGACACAGCTTCCACATGGAGGTCTTTCAAGATTCCCAACACAGCAGGACATGAATACAAAGAAAACTTGTCTTTCCAACGATACAAGCTTGTTTCTGTTTCTTCCTTCAACAACGAGCCTTCAAAATTGGCAATAGCCTTGCTGTCTTTGAACAGAGGGACGACTTCTGCATAATCTACATTCACATGATAAGGCAACACAAAATCTCCACAAAATATTATCGACATAGCATCTTCTTATAAAGGGTTATCAACTTAGGTATTTCTACATCCACATTATGACATTCCATAATATGTCTCTGACAAGCACAGGCTGCTTTCTGCATGTCGCCGCCCACCCACTTCAGAATGGCTTTCACATACTCATCAGCAGCACTTCCTTGCGGCAACACGCTTCCACAATCAGCGACAACTTCGGCATTGAAACCTTGGTTGGAAACTATTGGAATCAAACCTGCAGACATGGCTTCTATGAGAGAGTTGGATTGCCCTTCGCCAACATGACGAGTCGGGAAGATAAAGAAGTGCATCTTCTTCATCACTTCTCGCAATTCCATTGGATTCAAGAATCCCAAATACTCTATCTTCTCATCATCAAGCATCCCTCGACTGCAATCTGCGCCAAAAGCACCAGCCACATACAGTTTAAAACGTTCATCCAATTTCTTGACAACTTCCAGTATCAAGTCTATGCCTTTTGTCTTGGTCAATCTCCCAAAATAGAATATGTTGATTTTGTCCTTCGGCTTGTCTATAGCTGTCAAACCAGTACAATCCGCAATGTTTGGAAAATAATAAGTCGGCTTGTCTATGCCTATAATTGTTTTGATTTGATGGATATAAGAGGAACCTTCCACGGTTATCATGTCTGCCAGCATCAAGAGACTTCGTATCTGTTTCTTCCAGCCAGTTCCTTTTGTCTGATAGTAATGAATCAGGGAACCTGCACGTACATCCACCAGCACACGAATCCCTAAAAACTTGGCAATTCTTACGGTAAAAAGAGACGGCAAGAGCAAATTTCCATACAAAGGGGTCGTATGAAGAATCACATCCTTTTGGTTTCTGTATTTCCATAGTCCCAATGGTAGGAGGAAAAGTTTGGCATACGCCAACTTTCCCAACTTGCCCCAACGTTTGTTGATGACAGGATTAGGAAACTCGACTACTTCGACACCTCTTTTTACCAATGCCTCTATATTCTTCCTGTTGGCAGCCTCATAGCCACCTATACTCGGTTTGCCCTTCGGGGTTATCGGTCCAAAATATAATACTTTCATTTTCCCTTCTAACAACTTTGTATTGGCCGAAGGAATCCACTACCGTCACTACATGTTTGAAAGACTGGTAGAAAGTGCTATACACAACTTCCTACTAGCAGCCACGCCTTCACGTACTACACGATAGTCTATACCTGTAGTCAATACATTTTTTGCGATTTTATTTTCCTTTAAATTTATTATCAAACAAATCTCTCAGCATAGCCTCATAGCCATTAGGCATTGGAGAATCAGCATAAGGATAAACTTCCTTGAAGTCTTCTTCCAACTTATCCAAGAACTGTGCTGCCAACAGTAACTTCTCCCAAGGTGACTTCTCGAAGCTAAGCAAGTGGCGCAACAGCGTATAGAGTTGGCATACACTGTAAGCATCCAACCCCTATGGCAATACACTCCATCCCTGGTGTTTACTGGGGATACAGAGTATTTTAAGAAATTGAACTTTTTTGAGAAATTGTTTTCAAAAGAGGGCTAAGCTATATAGCTCTCCCTTGAAAACGTGAGGACCTGAAGAGTAGTTACGCGTAAACAGAATTGAAGAGTCCATTATTATTATCAAGCATAAAATCCAAGAATCCTTTTGGCACCTTGTCGAGGCGATTCTGTTCTTCAGCCAAGCATCTTTTCAAGTCTTCTTTTGTTTGTATCATTTCTATTTCATCAACTGATTGAAATATTGAATGTAATTTTCTGCTATATGTTCTTCGCTATTTGCCTCTTTTACTTTATGACAAGACTGTTTAAGACTCTCGTAATCTCCGACAGACAACATTGAAGCTTTCATCAAGGCTTCTTCCAGATGTCCCTGTGGATATAGGATAGCAGAAGCATTGGAATATGTCTCTGCGAAACAGCCAAAGTTAGGAGCTATCACTGGCAACTCATATGCCACTGCCGTAGCGAGTGGTCCCGACTGAGTGGCATCACGATATGGCAAAACTAAGAAATGATGAGAAGACATCAAATCTGGAATTTCACCATTGTCGATGAAGCGTACTTGCAGATTATAAATTTCTCTTGTCTTTATTAAAGACTTACATTTCTCCCAAGATTTTCCTCTTCCTGCAATGGTGAGAGAAATATTTTCCACTCCTTTAGCCCACAAATTTTCCAAGGCGGAAATCAACAAATCAAGTCCTTTGTATTCGTTGATACTGCCAAAAAACAACAATTTAATGCCATTAGAAACAGAAGGTGCTTGCAAATCTGATTTACCAAAATCCTTACAACTCATGCCAACCATGCAAGAATCCTTACCATACACTTCCTTGAAAAGTTTTTGTTGGTTTGCGGAGAAAGTAACAAAATGCTTGTGTACATTAATGGAAAGTCCCTTGGAATATTTTTCCAAAAACCTGCTTGCTGTCATTTTGTAGCTATGGGTTTGCACATCATGCACGCCCAACACTACATTCTTACACTTCAAAACGTATTTTACAACCAAGTTCCAATAAGGGTCGCGCAGACAATGAAATACTATGTCAGGATTAACCTCATTTATTTCTCTTGCTATTTTGCAATAAAAAAGCAAGTTCTTAGGACTACGATTTCTTACTTTAGGGTCAACAGCACGCAGCTCTATACCATTAACCGATGCATAAGCGGATGCTTCGGCAACAGTAATCTTGCTCGTGGATTTGATAGACTCATGTATGTAATACCATACCACCCGATATTCCTTGGCAAGGTGTTTGAGTACGGTCAAATCGGTATCCGTAAAACAGTCAGGATTCAAATAGACAATAGTTCTCTTCATTATTCAACTATTTGCTTAACAACATCCAACAATCCGTTTGCCATATTCTCTTCCACCTCGATGCTTTTCTTTACTCCTGCATTCTCGCCAGCTTCCACATCTCTCTGGCTATCACCTATTATATAAGATTCAGATAAGTCGATGTTGAAGTCCTTGACTGCTTGCAGCAATAAGCCTGGCTTTGGCTTGCGACAATCACAGTTGCACTTATATTCTGGACGTTCGCCCTCAAACCCCTTGTCGGTATGATGAGGACATACATAGATGGCATCCACAAATGCACCAGCCTTGCCGAGTTCAGTCTCCATCTTGTCATGGATGGTCTGCAACTCCTCGAAGGTACAGTCACCACGGGCGATAACAGGTTGGTTAGTCACAACGATAGCGAGATAACCGCTCTTGTTGATTGCCTTGATTGCCTCTGCAGCACCTTCAATCAACTCGAATTGTTCAGGCTTGGTCACGAAGCCAACCATCTTGTTGATGGTGCCGTCTCTATCCAAGAATATTGCCTTTTGCTTGTTCTTCAAGTTGCGGGCGTGAACCTTGCCGTTTTCTATATCTTTTTCCGTCTCATAGAATCTATCCGGCGTACCCATGTCCTTGATATACTCAGGAGTATCGTATGCAAAGATTTTACCACTTGGTATATTTGGCTTCAAGACATCACGGTCGAGGTCTATCTTATCCGGTGTCTCAGGGTGGCGAGGCACAAAGTGCTTCATCGTCTCCTTCAACAGCTCTGGAGAAATCAACTCAATACCAGCATTCACACGGTTCTTGTTGTAAGTGCGTTCATCCTCCTTTGCCATCCAGTGAATAACTCGGTGGGTATCCTCTGGCATACCTCCAACAGTCTTAGGCGCATCAATCTTCGTTACCAACAAAGAGCTGTCGTAAGGATGTCCGTTAGGATGAGCCACCAAACTTGCCCATGCCTTATGCTCCTTGTGGAATGTAATGAAGCGATTAAAATCCACATCAATGATAACATCACCACAAAGCAACAAGAAATCCTCAGTCAACTGAGGCATCTTAAACAAGGCTCCTGCCGTACCTAACGGATGGTCTTCCACGAAATACTCAATGTTGACACCGAACTTGCTGCCATCCCCGAAATACTGCTTGATTTTGTCACCAAGATAACCGATAACAAGGATAATATCCGTCAAACCGCAAGCCTTCAAGTTGTCTATCTGATGCTCCAAGATAGGCTTGCCCCATATCTGAATCATTGGCTTAGGCACATCGCTTCTCACGGAAGCAATACGTGTACCCTTGCCACCTGCCATAATTACTACTTTCATATTAACCAAAGAATTTTTCTTCCAACATCAAGCACAAGCAATGATATACTGGAAGATGGAGTTCCTGAATCTTGTAAGTCTCGGTCTCAGGAACATGGATACAGACATCTGCAAACGTCTCCAACTTGTTCTCATTCTGCCCAGTCAAGCCTATTACCTTCAAGCCTTTTGACTTGGCAGCGACCGCTGCATAAAGCACATTCTTACTATTTCCTGAAGTAGAGATACCAAGAAAGACATCTCCTGCTCTACCCAAGCCATTCACCTGCTGGGCGAAGATAAGCACAGGCACAGCATCATTCATAAATGCTGTGGTCAAGGACGGTTCACCCACCAAAGATATGGCAGGGAGAGTGCCTTGCAGATGGTCAGCAAGCACAGTACCCATCTCGGCATCAATCTTCATGAGTCGATCAATCTGCGCTGCATAAATCTTGCGCTTCAACTTAAACTCCTTCATCAGCTCACCAACGATATGCTCAGAGTCGGAAGCAGAACCACCGTTGCCAGCAACGAGCAACTTGCGACCTGCCGAATAAGCCTCCTCCAATATCTGGTAAGCTTTCAAAATATCATCTTGACAGATCTCCAACTGAGGATAACGCTGCACCAAAGTTTCTATATGTTTGTTCATAAGTCTAAAAACATTAAAATCTTTTATTTACTCTCTTGCCATTTTCATATAACACAACCATAGGAGATGGAATAATCACGCTATTGGCGGGAACATCTTTCACAATTACAGCATTAACACCGATTACTGAATTATCACCGATTTTGACCGGACCACAAACTTTTGCACCTGCCGAGATTCTAACATTATCACCAATCCACGGTTTCCCATATCCTCGTGTTTTACTATCATTATATCCTATAGTTACTTGTTGGTTGATATGACAATTGCGACCAATATGTTCTGCTGTTATTATCGTTGAGAAACCATGCTGTATGATTGTTCCCGCACCAAAATTTTGGTTCTTTACGTTTATGAAAAGGTTTGTTCTTCGAGGCAAATATAACAGAAATAGCTTCATGTATCCTATTCTCAAATAGAATACATTTCTAAATTCTTGCTGGCATATTAATAAATGTGTCAGCTTGAAAAAGCGGTACCCCCCCCAGATTTCTTCCCCAGCTATCAACATCTTCATTTATAACTTTTCTATTTTTCGACAATAGCCAAAATAAAAGATGGGGAACAGTTAACCACCATAAGCAAATTACCTTCAGCTTATCCATTTATCAAGGAATCTTTTCGTGGTGAGTATTCTTGTGGCGCATAATATAACACACGTGCCCCTCCTGTTTCAAAATTGAAAGGTACAACCATCAGTTTTTCTAAAGCTTTTATCAGCAACGGCTGTTTTTCTTTTTCACAATAGAACAAAAGAAAGCCACCACCACCGGCACCCAATAGTTTTCCACCTATAGCACCCGCCTTTATTGCCATATCATAAAGTTCATCAATGCTTCCATTGCTTACCTTTGCACCTGTTCCACGCTTTAGCTTCCATGTAGTATCAAGCAGTTTACCAAACTCGTTCAAAGAAGTGTTCTTATCACAGAGTATCTGTTCTGCTTCATCAACGAGCTGGAGCATATCAAGCAATTGACTAGTTTTGTCTACTGGCTTAGCAAAAGTATCTGCTTGAATTTCAGAAGAGAATCTTTGAATACCAGTATAGAATAACATAAGATTCTGATTCAGTTCACGCTTGCGCTCAGATGAAATGATTATCGGGCTTACTGTAAATTCGCCATCATTAAAATCAATACGATTCAATCCTCCATAAGCAGCAGCGATTTGATCCTGCCAGCCACCATGTTCATGAAGTATGTCACGTTCTACCAGGATTGCCTCTTTAGCCAAATCACGATGGCTCATCATTTTACCTTTTAGTGCACAGAATGCATTAAGCATGCCGACGGCAAAAGTAGAGCTTGTTCCCAAACCTGTACGAGCAGGTAAGTCCCCCTCATAAGTTAAGCGAATCTCATGTATATCATGCAATCTCATACATTCCCTGATTAATGGATGCTCTATATCTTCAATGTCGTTGACACGTTCAAAACGATTGTGTACTAATTCTGATATATAGGGATGGAATGGAGGCATGTGACGTACATTCACATAACAATACTTGTCAAATGTCGTACTGATTACAGCACCATCATATTTATTGAAAAATGAAGGAATATCTGTTCCACCTCCAAAAAATGACATACGAAAAGGAGTCTTTGTTATTATCATAAAATCATATTAATAATGTTATTTTATAAGAAATATTTCAATTCACATTCGTCATGGAAATTTCCATTCCAAAGGTAAGAGTCTCTTTCTGGGTTTGCATCAAAATACTCTTTCAGTATTTTTTCATTTGAAGATTCAAAAACACGGCGTAGGCCCTTTCTTAAAATCTTAGCAGGTGTACCAGCCAGCAACAAAGATTCTTCCGTTCCACCAAGCTGTTCATAATTCTTATTCAATAACGAACCATGAGTTACTATCGAATAATCAGTTGTAACACAACCCTTATCTATTATACTATTGTTGCCGATCCAATTATACTTACCCAAAATAATAGGCTTAGACATACGATGAACCACCTTATTAGCATCAATCACAAAGTGATGATTACTGTCAGATAGAACTGTGGAATAAGTTATGCTTGTACAATCACCTATTTCTATCCGTTCATTACAATCAAAGCAAACACCTTGACCAATCCAAACACGATCGCCCAAGACTAAAGTTCCTGTTGTAATTTTGAATAAGAAATCAGAAGCGATACTACAATACCCTTTAACAATAATGCGACCATCTTTGTCCAAACGGAGTAACTGTCGATTAGAATGAAGTATATAATCGTCTTGATGTCTCCCCATTTTCACCATACCACGTTTTACATGAGGGCAGTCCAATACGATTTTACCTCTCAACGAAGCAAACGTTACTTTTCCATATACAAAAACAGGAAGTTTTAAAGCTTGTTTGAAAGGGAGAGTTCTAAGGTTTAAATATATTGTTGCTATAATATTGACATACCTCTTGTATTTCCAATATTCTATTTTAGAGAATATTTTATTTAATACATCCATCATAAGTTTCACGCAATACTATCAAATAGTTTTTCCCAAGAATCAACAACCTTAGTTACTTTAAATCGTTCACAACTAACAAGTCCATTCTTTGCCAGCTTACATCTTCTCGTCTCGTCATTCATCAAAGAATCAAGAGCTTCTGAATATTGCTTTACATCTCCATTAGGAGTAATCAGACCATTATAACCATCTTCTATAATATCATGCAATGCCAAAAAAGAATCCATGACAACAGGAACAACACCATATTGTTGTGATTCAACGAGGGTCATGCCAAACCCTTCCACATAAGAAGTCATTACAAATATTTTTGCACTCTTGTAATACGGGAGTGGATCTTGAAAACCTTCAAAATGAACATTCTTTAAATTCAATGAAGCAACCAAATTTCTATAATTGTTCAGATCAGGTCCTTCACCTACGATGACAAATTTCCAGTTCTCATTTCTTTTCTCTATGTTTGCCCAAGCTTTTATTGCAGCTGTAATTCTCTTTTGACTCTCAAGCATACGCGCTACAAGAAGAACTATATTTTCTTTTTGTGCAAACTCCTCTTCTGAAATTTTATTTTCAAAAACTAAAGGATTTGGTATTGAGTCGAGTTTGTTGTTCTCTTTACATTTAGAAAATTCCTCAAACTGTCTTTGAAAAGCTGAAGACAAAAAGACATACTTGTCTACATAAGGAAGAAAACTATTGGTTTTATTTACCACTTGTTTCTTTTTATATGGTATATATAAAGATTGGAATATTCGTTTGACAGCAGCTTTTCCACCAGGAGCTTCCAACTTAGGCGTATAGAAAGCCTGATGCAGACATTTTACCATTTTTACCCCAGTTTCATCCTTGATATGCTTAATATATTCCACAGGCCACCACTGGTCTATCACACAGTCTATAGCATGTTGCTTAATATACGCAATAGCATATTGCTCTGCCTTAATAGAACTCTTGACCGAAAAATTAAATTCATCGCAATCAACATTTTCTATTTGACAAGATTTTATTCTGGAATCTATAAACGGCAATTTTTCCCTGGTCTGATGCTTGAAATACAACACATGCACATTCCAATCTCTCTTCACCATTTCGTTTGCCAGACAAATCGTTACGGTCTCGCCTCCGCCATAAACAGGCCAAAGACGTAATAAAAATAAGATATTATTCATACATAAAAATATTTTATCCAGTTATCTAATATTGTCATCATCATTAAAACAACGATGAAATGTAGATATAAAATTTGCTATAGAATTTTTCTCTATATAAGTTCTTGAAATTTCACAAGGAACACTACATAAGGCGTTAGTTATAAACTGAGCTAAAGACTCCACACCATTATCAATCAAATAACCTAACTTATATTTTTCCACCAATTTCTTTATCATCCCTTTATTTGTAGCTACGACAGGAAGATTAAATGCAGAAGCATAGGCAAGCATTCCTGAACTTTGAGATGTATCATAATAAGGCATAAGTAAATAGTTTGCCACCGAACAAGCTTGACATATTTCTTCGAAAGAACAAAATTCATCTCTGACAACAATATCAGCTTTTTCTTTTACATCTTCTAAAACTTTATAAAAGTGTTCTTTTATATTGTCTGAAATTTTACCCATAAAAACAAACTTCATTTTTGATAGCTTATCTGAAGGTATAATAGAAATCGCATTAAGTATATCTAATGTACCTTTCCTTTTCGCTAAAGCTCCCATATGAAGGAAAGTTAGTTTATCGATGTTTTTCTTAACCACCGCAGGAGGTGTTTCAATAGCTATAGGATCAACGATGTTTATAAATTTAGAAGTCTTGAATTTTTCGTTGAAAAGAGCTGCCTCATCAGTACCATTACATATCAAAATGTTTTTTACAGATTTATTATGGAACAACAAATAATTGTTTATCCATGTTCTGACTTTCATTTTAAAATTCAATTCTTTCCAATTATAAATATACAAATAGTATAAAAAACTACTATAATGAATATCTCTTGGTAGCAAGAAATTAAAATAAGGAAGATACTGATCAAAAGATAATAATATGACATCCGTTGGATTTACCTGCTTGATATAGTTTCTAAGAAGAAGGCATTTATCTTTAGCTGACAAAATATGCCTATTCTCAGATACTTGTAAGAATTGAATGTTAACATGACTTGTATCATTATACAAAGCATTTGTTAATTTATTCTTAGGTATACAGAATACATACTCATTGCTCTTTTCAAGTTTTGCCCAAGAATACAAGTGTTTGATATACTCTAAAGCATGTCCAGCTATTTCGACTTGAAACAATAATATTTTTTTCATACACATAAAATGCTAATTGTAGTATCAACTTGATGTTGCAACTAAATCTTCTTTATTAAAAACCTTATATAAAACAAATATCAAAATTAAATTTCGTGTTTGAAAATCATAACTAAACAAGAAGCAAAGTATCAATAACAAAAGGAATATAGACCCTTTTACACCAAACTTTCTGGTAATTTCTACACAACTCAAGATTAAACATATATAGTATATTACACCAACAAAAAGTCCATGCTTTGCCAATATAGTAATACAACCATTAGAAGGCTTAACATTTTGTGAAATATGATTATTGAAAAAAGAATTATCCCATTTTCCATATCCAATCCAAGGGGATTCTTGAAAATTCATTGTCTCTATCACAAAACTATCAAAACGCTGTGCGACCATACCGTCATCATCTTTTGCAAATCTATTTACAAGTTCGTTAAGCCCAGCCTCTGTATATTGCGTATCTTCAATCTTTTGGGAAACCACGGAACTCGAGGTTATCAATCCTAAACCTATTATTGACAATATATAAATATATATTTTATTTCGTCCTTTATAGTTTATAATAAGCAAAGGGACAATAACTGCACCCAATATAAAATAACCAGTAGTTGATTGGGTGGACAACAACGTCAAGAACAAAATCAACAGATGTTTATTCTTTTTAATCTGAAATTTATTTATAAACAGATTGACAACTATTGCCATACATATCGTTGCCGAATAGTGACCGGGTTCTGAGCAGAAGCCACAATTACGAAAAACTGAATAATATAATTTATCTGTATCACCACGAGGATTTACGACACTAAATACACCAAAAGAGCCATCAACTATTCGGTTTCCTTCAAAAGGAGCTATAGAAGCCATAAAATCTCGCCCTCCCAATAAGCAGACAAGCCAACCGACAAGACTGATAATGGCCAAGACATACATAACTTTCTCAAATATAAAAAAGAATTTCTTGCCATAACTGCATATTAAAGTATAAGCGACAAAAATATTATAGATATAGAACGAACAATCTACCGCATTAAAATAACCGTTGTATAGATACTGAAGTAAAAACCAAATTAGAACAACGGCAATCGCAACCAATAAATTTCTTGAAATCGTTAATTTATATCTCTCAAACACACAAAAAGTATAGATAAAAGGTATTCCGACAGAAATAAGATTGGTATAATAAGTCATTCCAAGAAAGGCTAAAGTTGCTCCTCCAAAATAGAGCGTAACTATAAATATATACCAAAAGTCAAATTTACGTATTTTATTTTCAATCATTACCATAATATTCTTTCAACTTTTGAATGTCGGTTAACAACTCCCAATTTTCAATAAACCATTCTTTTGAATTATTCCACCATTTATTTTTTAATAAAAAATTTATTGTCTCTAGACTATACCTGAAGCCTAAAACTTTAGCAGGAACTCCACCTACTATTGCATACGGAGGTACATTCTTCGTTACAACAGCATGCGCCAAAACCACCGCTCCGTCAAACACATTTACGCCACCAACAAAAAAGACATGCTCACCAATCCAACAATCGGAACCAATACAAACTTCGACTTTTGTATATTCCTTTGCATAAGCAATCTCTTCGAACTTTTGTTGCTGTGCAAATGTCATTTGCTTGTTTCTTAACGAAAAGAACAACGGTGATGTTGTTACAAAAGGTTCTTTGTATGGATGTTTACCACCGTTAGATGTTGTCCAAGGTCCAACAGACGTAAAGCGGCCAATTTCCGCAGAAAGCCTACAATTGCCACTTATATATGAGCCAAGACCTAAACTTCCTTTAAAAACGGTATTTTGAAATATTTGATTATAGCCCTCCAACTTAAGATTTTTGGGAAGTATTGCTTTTCTATGGAGCATTACGTTTAATTTTCGATACTTAAAACGTAAATAGAAAATCACAAATAACTGTTTGATTTTTGTAAGCATAATTATTTAATCCAAATTCCAGAAGCTTTGTTAGACAATAATTTACGAAGCTGAATCGTAAAACAAATTGAATATATTAATGTTATTATAATCTGAGCAATGACAACGCCTATTGCACCAACATATTTTCCTAACAGAAAAGAAAGAGGAATATAAATTAAAATTCCAAGTATTGTTACATAAGTTTGCAATCGCACACAACCAATACCATTTATCAACTGAGCCTGAAGAGAATCCCATATATTAACAATGATATATAGACCAACACACAAAGTCATTTCAAAAGGTATAAGAATATTGTCTCCTAACCATAACGGATAAATCAAAGATGAACATATCATCATTATTACAAGTATGACAACAGACGCAGCATAAACTTTTTTCATCTTGGAATAAACGTTATTCATCCAAGAAAAATCTTTTTTGGTATAAGCATCTGTAAATGCTGGCCACAACGGACCAAGCATAATAGAATATACCATCATTGCTATACTTAAATATTTATAGGCAATATTGTAATTTGTCACATCTACAGGACTCGACATATTTGTAATCAATATATTGGTTGTCTGAAATAGGAGAACAACTTGTATTTGAATCAAAAAGAATTTAGCCCCCAAACTAAAAAGCGAGCGCACTTCTTTTATATCTATACATTTAATGCTTGGTTTAACTTTCTTAAATTTAGTCGAGAACAGGATAAACGATGCTACTAAAGCTACGACAATTGGGGGTAAAGATATAGCCAAAGCTAATACGAGCAATGATGGTTCACACGTTTTTGTCAATATAAATACTATTATTAACGAAATAAAATTTCCTATTACAGGAAAGGCTGATGAGAGAGCCACTTTTTGAAACGCTGCAACTACAGATGTCAATACATTGAAAATCATCTGGAAACAAAAGCATGCCACTAAAATTATTAGCGTTCTCTGAATATCCGATTCATATATGGCTGAAACATTCAAAAATGAATTCCATTTGAAAAAAGGTATTAATGTCTCTAACAAAAAACACAATGGTATGAAAATGACAAACATCATGAAATATGTTGTTGATACAAACTTCCTACCTTTATCCCAGTTATCCAAAGCTATAGCTTCTGCCAGTTTGTTTTTTAAGCCTAACGTGAATCCGACATCAAAAAAATTCAACCATAACATAACGGATGAAAGGGTCAACCAAATTCCATAAACTTCAGATGAAACATAATTAAGAGTCATTGGCACTATTAACAAAGAAACCAAAATGCTAACACCTCTTATTACAAGCGAACCAAGAATATTCTTTTTAACAGAAGCTGTTCTTTTATCATCTGAATGAAAGATCTTATTTATATTCATTATTTTTCAAAATAAGCGAGTTTTTTTATTGTCTTATTATATTCTATCAGTTAGCACTTTATATATTTAAGATTCAGCAACAAAGATAAATCTTTCTATATAAAACCTTAAGTTGAGTGCTTACCTTTTTGTAAAGAAGCTTAGATAAGTTTGATTACTTTCCAAATTCCTTAATTCTCTGTTCCTCCTTCAATGAGCAAACAAGCAGCTGGCCATTCTTCTCGGCTACGATATAACCATCCAAGCCTTGAACTACCACCTTGCTTTCATCGGCTGCATGAACTACGCAGTTCTTGCATTCATACAAGCGGATGTCCTTGCCAACCTTGGCATTGCCATTCTCATCCTGTGGAAGCAAGGTGCGGAGGCTGCCCCAACTGCCTAAGTCGCTCCAGCCAAACTCGGCTGGCAGGGTATAGATTTCCTTCGACTTCTCCATCACGGCATAGTCGATGCTTATCTTCTCGCAGGTTGGGAAAAGTTTGCCGACTACCTCTTTCTCCTGTTCGGTATAGAAAGATGGTGCCATCTCGTCCATGATGCTGGCAAGGTTTGGCTGGAAGGTGCGGATTGTCTTGCTGATGGCATCGATGTTCCATACGAAGATTCCGGCATTCCAATAGTAATTGCCGGCAGCAAGGTATTGTTCGGCAGTCTCCAGGTTTGGCTTTTCCTTGAAAGCTTCAACCTTGTAAATTTCATCTACGGATGTTGGCTCTGCTGCGGCGTAGCCATAGCCTGTTTCCGGGCGGCTTGGCTTAATACCTATGGTAACGATGGCGTTCTTATCGGAAGTATAGCTCAATGCCTTGCTGAGCACTCGCTGATACTCCGAGGTATTGATGACCAGGGCATCGGATGGTGTCACCACGATGTTGGCATCAGGATGCTTCTTC
>OIXX01000441.1_pt1 | contig 25994 bp, 21 predicted proteins | sample 1588161 | NCBI WGS metagenome assembly OIXX01 (sample SAMN03283274) | human gut metagenome | biome: human-associated habitat; material: feces | host: Homo sapiens | place: Peru | collected 2012
AGGAGGCCATCAAGTCCGAGTACGTCGAGGGCTTCGACTTCCGCGAGCACTACGTGGACGACCTGGAGAACGTCATCGACTTCGACGTGATCCGCAACTCCGGCGTGCGTCTGGGCATCGATCCGCTCGGCGGCGCTTCCGTGAACTACTGGCCGCTCATCAACGAGAAGTACGGCCTGAACATCGGCGTGGTGCGTCCTGAGGTCGACCCGACCTGGCGCTTCATGACCATCGACCACGACGGCAAGATTCGCATGGACCCGTCTTCCCCGTACGCCATGAAGGGCCTGGTCGACGAGCTCAACGCCGGCGCTTGGGACAAGTACGATCTGGTCGGCGGCACCGACCCGGACGCCGACCGTCACGGCATCGTCTGCCCGAACTGGGGCGTGATGAACCCGAACCACTACATCGCCGTGTGCGTGGAGTACCTGTTCGGCGGCAACCGTCCGGGCTGGCCTGAGGGCGCAGCCGTGGGCAAGACGCTGGTCTCCTCTTCCCTGATCGACCGCGTGGCCGCATCGATCAACGCGAAGGTCATCGAAGTGCCGGTGGGCTTCAAGTGGTTCGTGGACCCGCTGTTCAGCGGCGAAGTCGCCTTCGGCGGCGAGGAGAGCTCCGGCATGAGCTTCCTGCGCAAGGATGGCCGCGTGTGGACCACCGATAAGGATGGTCTGATCCCCGACCTGCTGGCCGCCGAGATCACTGCCAAGACCGGCAAGAACCCGGCCCAGCTTCACCAGGAGCAGGTCGAGCGCTTCGGCGAGTCTTGGTACAAGCGCGTCGACACCCCGACCACACTGGAGCAGAAGGCCAAGTTCGCGGCACTGTCCGGCGACGACGTGACCGCCTCCACCCTGGCTGGCGAAGACATCACCGCCAAGCTGACCGAGGCACCGGGCAACCACGCCAAGATCGGCGGTCTGAAGGTCACCACCAAGGACAACTGGTTCGCCGCCCGCCCCTCCGGCACCGAGAACATCTACAAGGTGTACGCCGAGTCCTTCGTCTCCCCCGAGGCTCTGGACAAGGTACTCGACGAGGCCACCGTCGTGGTCGACAAGGCCCTGAGCGAGTGAAATCGCTGCGTTAGTCGCGTTCACCGCAACTAATAAGGCTCTGCATTGGATTCATACAATCCACTGCAGAGCCTTATTTTTTAGTGCATATGCAGTTCGCGACCACTGAAACACGCAGGTCAACGGTTCTTCTCATGCACCATGACTGCATTTTCTCAACATCACTGCAGGGCAGGACGGCCATATGGCCGCGAAACGTTCGACTACCTACATTATGACCGAGTTTCCCATCATCATTGTGGGGTCACAGCGGCCAGATGACCACCGAAGCGTTCGGTCGGCTTGCATCATGGTCGAGTTTTAACATCGTTGTGGGACGCCACGACGAATTTGCCCATTCCAGAGTTGCCATCCCACAAAAGCGTGGGACAACAGCTAAGTCAATCGTTTTACATTTCCCCCATCCCACACACTCAAACTGGAAACCCCGGAAAGACGCCATTCCTGCCACACCCGTCACAGCCATTACCCGAGGGGCCGTGGGACGCCACGCAAAAATCGGCAAAACACGCGTAGCGTCCCACACCCATTGGCGCAGATCCACGCCCAATGCACCGCCCCCCCCCAATCGACCACTATGACACATTTCCCTCCACAATCGAACACTAGTCATTCACGAAATCCATCACTACGAGGCATCGCAATCGAACGGCATGCAATATCAAGCACACACCACAACAACAGGTCGTACAAATATTGCCTTTACATCAGTCCGTTTCGAACATCATGGTCACAGCAGGCTCTGCGCCAACTCTTCAAGAGACATGGCAACTACATGAAACTCGAATACGGCACCGCGCGAAGCAAGCGCCCTCGCCACGTTGAAAGCGAATTCAGCACGAGCGTCCTCGTTAGCGATACTTGCCGCCGTGGCGACGAAGACCAGCCATCTCCGCCCGACCAGCACACCCCTTTTCTCTTGGTCACGGCGCCATTGAGCCTTACTCGTACGATGATGATCGCCATCATATTCAACAGCGACCTTGAACTCTGGCCACGCTAAGTCCAACGTTATGGGAGCTCCAGATGCAAAAGCCGCATCCGGCACCACATAGTTCGCAACCGGCTGTGGAATCCCATGCGCTACCAGAGAGAGTCGTTCTTCTGATTCTTTGGGCGAATCAGCACCAGGTGATATCAGCGGCAATGCTCGAACGCAGGACGGGCGCCCTCTGAATCGGGTAAACTGCTCCACGAACTTCACCAGATCCTGATAGATTGCAGCAGCATCACGATCCTTGGCCAATACTGGCTGTTTGCTCGTAGCAGCGATGACGGCATCCCCGAGCACAATCAGGGACTCAAAAGAAACATACGGGGCAAGTTGAGCCCATACGTGAAACAGGTCCAGCGCAAACACGTGTTGGTTCATTTCCACATTGGCGGCTTTAGCCGCATGTTTCCAAATATGCGTTTGCAGTGGTGCATGGCGTGTACGAAACCGCTTGCTCTTAACGCTGGATACAGTGTGCAGCTTGGCCGAGTCGAGGTCGCAATCGGCGGGAATCGGTACGGATTGCAGAGCGAGGGAAGTGGTCATGCCGAAAAGCAGCTTCTTGCCCGCCCGTTTCGCTTCCTCAGTGCAGCGTGCGACCATGTCGCGTCTGCGCTGGGCGAGGCTTTCGCTCATGGTCGGTGTCGCTGCAGAATCATGTGCACCACTGTTCGGCGATGACGAGTCGCGAGAAGTCGGGTATTTCGAGTCAGTAGAAAATGACCCCGCAAATTCGGGCGGAACAAAAACTGCCTCCGATTCTTCCGGAGGCTGATCGTATATAGAGCCTGGCAGAGCTCCATAGTTGGTGATGCCGTCGGTCATCCTGTTCATGACACCACCATATGGGTAGTGGGTGCGGAAACGGAAGCCGATCCGAGGTATGTGGTCCTAGCTTCACTTACGCACATTCATTGTGGATAACCATGTGGACACCTCACTTATACACATAGTCATCCACCTCTTCAACCCCGATTTGACACACTAACCGTATCTGATATGATTACAGTATCATAACTGTACACATCATAGTTACAGTATCGACTCGGTAAGGAGGTCGTTTCATGAACGGCGACCATTCACTGGCAGTGCACGCATTGGTCTACCTTGACCATCGCGCCACACATCTGCCCAGTCAGATCCTGGCCGAGAACATATGTACCAATGCGGCGCGCGTGCGCAAAGTAATGCGACCGCTCGCCTCAGCCGGACTCATCGCCACTAAAGAGGGTGCTGAAGGCGGGTACGCTCTGGCCCGGCCCGCCGCCGAAATCACTTTGCGCGCGGTAGCGGAAGCCACCGGCACCACTTTTGTGAAAGTGAACTGGACACCGGGCGACGTACACGAGGACTGTCTGGTGTCATCTTCAATGGGCGCAGTGATGAACGACATCTATGCCGGGCTCAACCGCACTTGCCTCGAACAACTCGAACACACCACCATCCACGACATCACCGAACAGATATTCAGCGAGCGCAAAGGCTAATAATCCCGCGCGTTTCCCCTAGCCAGCATCAGTCGATAACGCTTCGGCAGTCAAAGAAGAAAACAGACGCCGCACGGCACACAACACATCAGCACAACGCACTCTTATCACTCGAATACGTAAGGAAGTAACCATGTCCATCAGCACACCCAATGCCATCAGCACACCCAGCACCTCCCCCACTATCACCACCGACGCCCTGATCATCGGATTCGGCAAGGGCGGCAAAACCTTGGCTGCCAAGCTCAGTGCAGCCGGCCGCAAGGTCGTCGTCGCCGAGGCAAGCGCCAACATGTACGGCGGCACCTGCATCAATATCGGATGCTTGCCGTCCAAGTCACTGATTTTGTCCGCCGAACAGGCGCGGCGGGATGGCGCGAACAGTACTCCCGAAACCCGCGAAGCAGCGTTCGAGGCTGCTATCAAGGAGAAGCGCCGCGTCACTTCGATGCTGCGCGACAAGAACTATCACAAGCTCGCCGACCAAGACAACATCACCGTAATCACCGGCCGCGCTCACTTCACCGGCCCTCATAGCGTGGAAATCGCCACCGCTGAGGGTCCGGTCGCCGTGACCGCCAGCAAGATCTTCATCAATACCGGTGCCACGCCGCGCATTCCGGATATTCCCGGTATCCACACTACGCCCGGCGTCTACACCAGCACTGGACTGATGGATCTCGACGATATGCCGCAGCGACTGGTGATTATCGGTTCAGGATTCATTGGACTTGAGTTTGCCTCGATGTTTGCCGATTTCGGCACGGCGGTTACCGTGCTGCAGCACAATGCCGAGTTCCTGCCGCGCGAGGATGCGGATGTGGCGGCCGCGATTCGCGCACAGTTGGAAGCGCAGGGCGTCAAGTTCCTGTTCAACGCGGATACCAAGGCCATCGCGCCTGCTGCTGACGGCGGCGTCAGGTTGTCCGTTGCGGTGAAGGGTATGACTCGCGGCGCATCGCAAGCTTGCGATTCCACCCCCGCCGGCACCGGGAACGCTCATACCGATATCACCGGTGCCACCGACGCCACCGACGCCACCGACACTGCAACAACCACCAGCCCCACTAGCAACCCGACCGATCACGCCACGATGTCACACGTTCAAACGAAACCATCAGACGATGGCGAGCCGCGGTTCGCCGAACCGGCTGAAGCCCGATTCTGCCTGACCACCGACGCGGTACTGGTGGCCACCGGACGTACGCCGAACGTCGAGGGACTGCATCTTGAGGCAGCCGGCGTGGAGCTCACCGAACGCGGTGCCGTGAAAGTCGACGAGCTTCTGCGCACCACAGCAGCCGACATTTGGGCTCTGGGCGATGTGAACGGCGGCCCGCAGCACACGTACATTTCGCTGGATGACTATCGCGTGGTGTGGTCGCAGCTCAATGGTTCCGACCGTCCGTACACGGTGAAGGACCGCAAGCATGTGCCGTCGAGCACATTCCTCGCCACGCCTTACTCGCGCGTGGGATTGAATGAGCGCGAGGCGAAGGCGGCTGGATTGGATTATGTGGTCAAGCGATTGCCGGTGGCCGCTGTGCCGAAGGCCCAGGTAATGCGGCGACCGGATGGTCTGATGAAGGCGATTGTGGAACGCAATACTGGCCGCATTCAGGGTGCGATGCTGCTTTCCGTCGAGTCGCACGAGGTGATCAATATCGTCAAGTTGGCGATGGATCTTGACGCGCCGGCCAGCACGTTGCGCGATATGGTGTTCACGCATCCGACGATTGCCGAGGCACTGAACGACTTGTTCGCGTAGTTTGTTCGCATAGCACGCCCGCGCAGCATGACCCGCGTAGCGCAGCCCGCAACAGACTCCCCTAATGCGCACGAAGGTCCTCATCGACGTAAACCGATGAGGACCTTCGCGCTGTCGTCATGATCCGTACGTGACAGCAATCACGTCCGAACCAGCCGTTACTTCAAGCCGAGCTTACGGTCCAGAATGTCGGAGGCATCCAATCCTAAGCGGCGTCGGATGAACCAGCCAAGACCGAGCGGCAGGCCGGGAGCCAAGGCCATGCCGCCTGGACCGAGTGCCACGGTTTTGGAGTTGCCTGCGATAAGCATGGTGCCCTTGGATGCGGCCGTGGAGGTCGAACCATCGCTGTCCGCCTCTGGTTTGAGGATTTCGATGTTGCCGTCACTGGTTTTGTACAGTCCCTTATTCTCATTCCAGATACCGGATGCGCCATTGTTGCCGGCCTCACCCGCAGAGAGGAAATGTCTTGTTTTTCTTGTGAGCGCTCACCTATTCACGCGCGATGGCATGTTTTTCAAGCAAAGTCAATAGGTGTGATGTTATTCACACTCTTCACTACGTTGTTTTGCCTCGCACTGGGCAACCCCACTTCAGCAAGAGATTGCACAGCTTGCGTTAGGGTGGAGAACATGACTATCACAGTATCCACAGATGGGTCCGCATTAGGGAATCCAAACGGGCCAATGGGCTGGGCCTGGGCCGATCATGAGCAGAACGCCGGCGGCAAGCCCGGCCATAAGCACGACGACCATGGTTATGATGCGGGCGGCGCGACCAACGGCACCAATCAGATTGGTGAGCTGTGCGCAGTGCTGGAAGCTTTGCGAGCGCACCCGGGCCCTGAGCCATTGCTCATCGAATCGGATTCGCAGTACGCCATCAATTGCTCGACCAAATGGGTCAAAGGCTGGAAGAAGAACGGCTGGAAAAATTCGCAGAAAAAGCCTGTGAAGAACAAAGAGCTCATTCAGGCGATCGACCGTGAGATCTCACAACGCCCTGGCCCGGTGGATTTCCGATGGGTCAAAGGTCACGCCGGCAACGAGGGCAATGAGTTGGTCGATGAACTGGCACGCACCTATGCGGGCGATTGCCGTTCGGGTGCGCGCGACGGCTATCTGCCGATTGAAGGCTGGCAGTCGCTACTGGGCTCCGAATACGCACATGGCACCGATGTGCCTCCAGACGTGCAGTTGGTGCTGGATGGCAAGGCGGATGCGGCAAGTTTGCGCAAGCCGGCTGCGGCGACGGATTCGACGGATGCCACAAGGCCAGAGACCAAGTCTTCGTCACCCTTAGCGACACAATCAGCGCAACCTGTACAATCAGCGCACCCCGTACACCCCGCAAAGCCAAGCGGACTGACGGTATCCGGTACGCTGACCTTCTCCCCCGCGCCGAAAACGAGCCCGTATTTCAACGGGCAGCCGATGCCGATCAAAGGCAGCATCGAAATCGAAGGCTATGTGGACGGCGACGGCAACCTGACCATCACCAACGCACCATTCGTACGACACTAACACCCAAACACACGAATATGTACCGCAATCGGACACGATGACACAAAATCGCTCATTCGCGTTAGGATAGGAGATAAGGCTTCACGCCGTTGATCCATGCGGCGGAGGCAAGGATGGCAAAGGAGAAACCATGGATAAGGCACAGCAGGATGCGCTGAAGAAGGCGGCCGGCATCGAAGCCGCCAAGCTCGTTGAAAACGGCATGATCGCAGGCCTCGGCACTGGTTCGACCGTGAAGTTCCTGGTGGACGAGCTCGGCCGCCGTCATCAGGAGGAAGGTCTTGAGTTCACTGGCGTAACCACGTCTCGCCGCACGCAGGTCCAGGCTGAAAGCTACGGCATCAAGATCGTGGACATCGACGACGTGGACCACATCGACGTGACCATTGACGGCGCCGACGAAGTCGACAAGAACTTCAACGGTATCAAGGGCGGTGGCGCTGCTCTGCTGTGGGAGAAGATCGTGGCCACCAACTCCAACCAGATCGTGTGGATTGTGGACGAGTCCAAGGTTGTGGACACCATCGGCAAGTTCCCGCTGCCGGTCGAGGTCATTCCGTTCGGCGCTGGCCACGTCATCAAGAAGTTCGAGGACCGCGGCTACAAGCCGGTGCTTCGTCTTGACGCCGATGGCAAGGAAGTGCGCACCGACGAGAACAACTTCGTGGTGGACCTGCACCTGGAGCGCATCGATCACCCGCAGGAGCTGGCCGAAGACCTCATCAACACGGTCGGCGTGGTGGAGCACGGCCTGTTCCTCAACATGGTCGACAAGGTCATCGTCGGCGACCCGAACGGCCCGCGCGTGTTGACCAACGCCAACAAGTGATCGTCTCACATCACTGAACTTTTCCAAGCCCGCATCTGTACATCGCAGGTGCGGGCTTTACTGTTGCCCGAACAAGGCAAAGGAACCAAAAAGAGAAACCCCGCGACCATAACGATCACGGGGTTTCTAATGCCTTGATTGCAGGTAAGACTACTTACGCTGGTGGCGGGTCTTACGCAGCAGTTTGCGGTGCTTCTTCTTGCTCATCCGCTTGCGGCGCTTCTTGATGACAGAACCCATCTGAAGCCTCCATTTCGATTAATCGTAAAAGTTGCAACTTGCACCATAATACACGTGTTGCCAGACAGAGGAAACCAGTATGTTGTCGATAGTCCGCATATGCCCTGAACGCAGTTGGGGCATCCACATCAGCAATGTGGATGCCCCAACGTTCATAAGTTTGTGCAGCAGCTGACAGCCGATACTAGATACTACATCGGGAACTTCTGGTAGAAGCGATCGACCGCTTCCTTGGTGCCGGTAGCTTGGAAGACCACGGTATCGTTCTGCCAGATGGCAGCGGCGTTCTTGCTGTTGGAGGCATCGGCCTTCACCACGTACGCGCCCGTGACGTTGCCGGAAACCTTGACGTTGCCGGATGCCGACTCATCGCCGGTCTGCGCAGCGACCAACGCATCGTACTGGGTCTTGGCATTGTCCGCCGACGACCACTGCGCGGCGACCAGCGTGACATCCTTGGCGGCATCACCAGTGGAGTAGGTCAGAGTGTACTCCTCGAGCGGCGACGCGGAATTCCACGTCGTGGAGGCATCCGCCTTGGTACGCGCGTAATTCAGCACGCTGTCCGGCATGGCCTTCAACAGCTCACTGGCATCATCCGGCAAAGCTGTGGCGTCGATGGTCGGCTTGGTCGGCTCGGATGATTCGGTTTTCTGCTGGCTGTTTTGGGTGGTAGTGGAGGTGCCATCATTCTTCTGGATGGCCCAACCCGGCCACACAAAGGCCGAAAGCACCGCCAGGATAATCACAACAGCTGCGGCAACCACCACTGCAATCAACTTGCCATGGGATTGTGTGGTCGAGGAGTTCTCACTATTAGTCATGCCCCGATTCTCTCACAGCCGCGTGACGCTAGACGGCCGTAATCTTAGTCGTTGTGCGCAAGCCGCGTGAAACTCTTGTGAACGGTAAAAATTTACCGTCCGCTGGTGTTTGGGTTAGGGTGAGACCATGGCGAAATCAAGTGTGCAGTATGTATGTTCCGAATGCGGTTGGAACGGGCCGAAGTGGTACGGCCGTTGCCCCGAGTGTGGTCAGTGGGGCACGGTCGAGGAATTTCACGAGGCTCGGCCGGCGGCAGGCTCTCGCACGGCCGCTCCCGGCCGAACATCACGCACGCAGTCGGTTACGGTTGCCGACAACGCCAGATCTGCAGCCCGTCCGATTACCGAAGTGGGCACGGAAAGCGTCGAGCGGCTCGGTACCGGGTTTTCCGAATTCGACCGTGTGCTCGGCGGTGGCGTGGTGCCGGGTTCAGTGACGCTGATAGCGGGCGAACCGGGTATCGGCAAGTCGACATTGCTGTTGCAGACGGCCGGCAATATCGCGCGCGTTGTGGCGGGAGACAGTACATTCCGAGGAGCCGGTCAGCGGTCTGCCCAACAGTCGGGCCGGGCGCAGGGCGGCACATCAAACACGGTGTCGGTACAGGGCAACGCACCGTCGGTACATGCCAATACCGTGCTGTACATTTCCGGCGAGGAATCACAGGCGCAGGTTCGTTTGCGCGCTTCCCGCATCAACGCGGTGGAGCCGAACTTGTTACTGGCCTCCACCACCGATCTGTCCACAGTATTGGGGCTGATCGAACAGAACAAGCCGGCCTTGGCCATTGTGGATTCGGCGCAAACCATCGTCTCGCAGGAGGTCGATGGCATTTCCGGCGGTTCGACTCAGGTGCGCGAAGTGGCAAGCGCGCTGATAGATACCGCTAAGACGCTTGACATTCCGGTATTTCTGGTTGGTCATGTGACCAAGGACGGTTCGATTGCAGGCCCGCGCACATTGGAGCATCTGGTCGATGTGGTCTGCCAATTCGAAGGCGACAGCGAGACTGCGCTGAGAATGTTGCGTGCGGTGAAGAATCGTTTTGGTCCGACCGATGAAGTCGGCTGTTTCGACATGAGTGGTGAGGGCATCGAAGAGGTCACCGATCCCGCCGGATTGTTCCTGTCTGGAGACGGCCCTGATGCGGCCAACACGGCACCCGTGGAAGGCACCTGTGTGACGTTCACATTGGATGGGCATCGCAGTCTGCCTATCGAAGTGCAGGCTCTGGTCACCACGTCGGTGCTGCCCACACCCCGTCGTGCGGTCAATGGCGTGGACCCCAGCCGTATCGCCATGCTGGTCGCGGTGCTCTACCGTCACAGCAAGCTCAACCTGCTGTCCAACGACCTGTATATCTCCACTATTGCCGGAGGCCAAGCCAAGGAGCCCGGTTCCGACTTGGCGATAGTGGCGGCACTGGCGAGCGCCGCCACATCAAAACCCATTGCGCGAGCCACGTGTGCCATCGGGGAAATTTCCCTGACCGGCCAGGTGCGCCCGGTACCGCGTATGGAATATCGCCTTCGCGAGGCCGCGCGCCTTGGCTTTACGACGGCGGTCATTCCTCCTCTACGTAAGCCGGTGCATGTCGAGGGACTTCGGCTGGTGGAGTCCAACACATTGTTCGACGCCTTAGACGCCTTGGGAGTGCGGAAATAGCCCCGAGATATGCCTCAGGCGGTAAGACACTTGGTCTCTTCGACGTTGCGCTTGAGTTCGTCAACGAGTTGGTCGGGACCATCAAACTTGACCTGCGGGCGCAGGAAACCGACGAATTCAACGCGAACCTTATGGTCGTACAGATCAATCCACTCATCGGTGATGCAATAGGCCTCCACCACGCGTTCGTTGAGTCCTGTTTTCTCGCTGAAGGTGGGTTTGGTGCCAATGGAGATGGCGGCGGGCCAACGGTTCTCACCATCTACCAGCCAACCGGCATAGACGCCGTCGACCGGAATGTAGCCTGCAATGTCGGAGCCAAGATTGGCGGTGGGGAATCCGATGGTGCGGCCGCGCTCCTCACCGTGTACCACTTCGCCTTCGATGGCGTGCGAAGCACCCAGAATGGCGTTGGCATCCTGGATTCGGCCATGAGCCAGCAGGTAGCGCACATTGGTGGAGCTCCAGGCGCGCATTGCCTTGGCCTGGTTCTTCTTGCTCCATGCGCGGCGCTCGGCCTTGGTGGCATTGGCCAGCGGGTCGACGGGCTCTCCCCATTCGCTCGGGGCTTCCGGCTTGAAATCGCGCGGAATGCGCACTTCACCCGGGCCACGGTCATCGACCACATCAAGTTCGAATACACCGGTGGCGGCGGCAAGATTGGCGATATGCTTCACATCACCTTCTCGCCCCTTGCCCATGGCGGCATCCTGCCCGAGGACCAGCGTACGCATGCCCAGCTTGCCGGTGAGTCTGCCAAGGAAGAAAATGTATGACATGGCTGCGAAGGCCAGCGTGTAGTGCACCACCAACACATGGTCCACGCCGAACTGTTCCATGCGGTGCAGTCGATCATCCACACTGGTCAAGGCTTCGGCATCCACGTTCTGCACCGCGGGTTCCTCGCCATGGTGCGAGGCGGCCCAGCCGTGCACGAATGCGGGGCGCGGGTCAAACAGAATCACCACGGAAAAAGCATCATGCTGGTGCGCGAGTTCCACCACACGCTTGATCACCGCCTGATGTCCCAAGTGCATGCCATCAAATGCGCCCAATGTCACCACGGCCTTCTTGTCGTTACTGAACGAGGGCCATTCAATCGAACCTTCGGCGTCAGGGGTCAGGTGCGTGATATCCATCAGTGTGCTGTTCCTTTTTATCCGTGCGATGTTATTCATGCAATATAGGCGTTGTTGTGCGCGGCCTGTATCAAGCTGCACTTTTCACCGCGTCTACTTTACGCGAGGGGGAATACGGTGACCGGCTTGGCCTGATGAGCGTTGGCACGCTCGATAATCGCCGCCACATCATGCGTTTGCGGCACAATGGCGGCAGTGGGCTCGCTGATCGCACGCTCGATACGGCGGCCGAAGCGTAATTCGCTGGCCTCCTCAGGAGTGATGTCAAGCGCCGGCATCGCACCTCGAGCGGCCTGTTCCATGGTGAGGGCATGGTCAAGCAGCCAGTTGCGGCGCTCGTCACCGGCAAGACCTTCAGGAGTGTCCAATACGCACTTGTTGCGCGTGACGGCTTGCCCTTCCCGATTAGTGAACGTCTTCTGATCGGTATGTGCGGTGACGGTATGGGTTCGCGTGTCAAGCATCGCCTCAGGAGCGATAAGTCCGCTGGCATCGTCCGGCAACGCGAATCGGCCGACTCGCGTACGGCGCAAACGGGTCAGGTATCCGCCGACGCCAAGTTCATTGCCGAGGTCGCGGGCGAGCGCGCGGATATAGGTGCCCGATGAACAGCTGACCCGCACGTCAATATCAAGTGCGGGAATCGTTCCCGTGTTCGCGTCTTCCCGCAATGGTTCAGCGGCCTGCTCCCCTGCTACGAATCCGCTGCGGATATCCAGCACGGTGAATTCGCTGATGGTCACCAGGCGGGGTTTGAGTTCCACATCCTTGCCTTCGCGAGCCAAGTCGTAGGCACGCTGGCCGTTGATTTTGATGGCGGAGAACGTATTGGGTACTTGTTCGATATCGCCGGTGAAATTGGTGGCGATGGTGCGAGTGAGCAGGTTTTGCCATGAGGCAGTTGGTGACGCCGTTGGTTCGCCGCTCTGGCCACCCTCAGTCAGCTGCGCTGACAGCGTTTGCCAGCGGGAGCGGGCTTCATCATCGACAAGCGCCTCGCCTTCGGCATCGTCGGTAGTGGTGCGCAGGCCGAGGCGTATGGTGGCCTCGTAGGTTTTGTCATGCGCCACGATGGCGTTGAGCAGTCGCGTGGCGTGGCCGAAGGCGATGACCAGCGTGCCAGTGGCCATGGGGTCAAGGGTGCCGGCGTGACCGACCTTCTTGATGTGCAACGCGCCGCGCACGGCGGCGACGGCGTCGAAACTGGTCACGCCTTGCGGCTTGTCGATGATGAGTAGGCCGCTGGGTGTTGTATGAAGCACACTACTCCTCGTCGGACTCGAACTCATCGCCCTCGGCTTCGGCCTCGTCGTCGTGCTTGTACGGATCGGCGTCGCCGGCGTACTGGGCGGTGGCGCGGGCGCGGGCGAGTTCTTCGTCACGCTTCTTGGCCACGGCGAGAATGTCTTCGATCTCGTGAGCCTCGCCGGGCACTTCATCGAACACGAATTGGAGCTGCGGAGTCAGGCGCAGTCCAGCCTTGTGGCCCACCAGAGAACGCAGGTGACCCTTGGCCTGATTGAGCGCCTGCTGGGCGCGCTTGCGTTCGCCTTCCTCGTGGCCTTCGTGGCCGAGCTGGGTCCAGTAGACCTTGGCGATCTGCAGATCGTTGGTCACACGAACTTCGGTGACGGTGATGCTGGCGAGTCGCTTGTCATGCAGTTCGCGCTCAATGGAGGAGGCGACGACACGCTGAATCAAGGCCGCAATACGTGCGGCGCGCGGGTTGGTTCCTGCCATAGGAATTTCCTTTTCTAGACTTGAGCCCCCTCTGACGAGGGGCTGCCGAACGCAGTGAGGCTGGGGGAGAGAAAATCATGGAACTACCATGTCTCTCCCCCAGTCAGCCTGCGGCTGACAGCCCACTCGTCAGAGAGGGCTTAACAATGACTACTTGCGCTCGACTTCCTGCATCTCGAAGGTCTCGATGATGTCGCCGAGTTCAATGTCGTTGAAGGTGCCGAGGTTGATACCAGCCTCGTAGCCTTCCTTGACGGACTGAACGTCATCCTTGAAGCGACGCAGCGAGGAGATCTCGAGGTCGTTGACCGTGGCCACGCCGTTGCGCAGGATACGGCACTTCGTACCACGCTTGACCTCGCCGTCCTGCACCATGACGCCGGCGATGTTGCCGAACTTGGAGGAGCGGAAGATCTCGCGGATCTCGGAGTGAGAGGTGACGACCTCTTCGTATTCCGGCTTGAGCATGCCCTTGAGGGATGCCTCGATGTCTTCGATCGCACGGTAGATGACCGAGTAGTACTTGATCTCCACGCCCTCGCGCTCGGCGAGGTCCGCCACCTGACGGTTCGGGCGCACGTTGAAGCCGATGATAACGGCCTTGTCGACCGTGGCCAGGTTGACATCATTCTGGGTGATTGCACCGACGCCGCGGTGGATGACCTGGATGCCGACCTCGTCGGATACCTCGATCTTCATCAAGGAATCCTCGAGCGCCTCGACCGAACCGGACGAATCGCCCTTGATGACAATATTGAGCATGTCGATCTCGGACTCGGCGAACTTCTTCTTGAAGTCCTCGAGGGAGACGACCTTGCGACGCTTGGCCAGCTGGGCGGCACGCTCGGTGGCCTGACGCTTCTCGGCGATCTGGCGAGCGGCACGATCATCGGAGGCGACCAGGAAGAGGTCACCGGCGGTCGGCACGGAGGTCAAGCCCAGCACCTGAACAGGTGTGGACGGACCGGCCGCTTCCATCGGCTGACCGTTCTCGTCGAGCATGGCACGCACGCGGCCGTACGAAGTGCCGGCCACGATGGCATCGCCCACGTGGAGCGTACCCTGCTGAACCAGCACGGTGGCCACGGCACCACGACCCTTGTCGAGTCGGGCTTCGACGGTGGCACCACGGGCGTCCATGTCGGGGTTGGCGCGGAGGTCCAGCTCAGCGTCAGCCGTGAGCAGCACGGCTTCGAGCAGCTTGTCGACGTGCAGGTTCTGCTTGGCGGAGATGTCGACGAACATGGTGTCGCCACCATACTCTTCAGGGACCAGGCCGAACTCGGTGAGCTGGCCGCGGACCTTCTCCGGGTTGGCACCGGGCACATCGATCTTGTTGACGGCCACGACGATCGGCACCTTGGCGGCCTGAGCGTGGTTGATGGCCTCAACGGTCTGGGGCATCACACCATCGTCGGCGGCGACCACGAGGATCGCGACGTCGGTGAGCTCGGCACCACGGGCACGCATGGCGGTGAACGCCTCGTGGCCAGGGGTATCGAGGAAGGTGATCTTGCGCGGTTCGCCTTCAAGGTTCACGGTGACCTGGTAGGCACCGATGCGCTGGGTAATGCCGCCGGCCTCACGTGCGATGACGTTGGTCTTGCGGATGGTATCCAGCAGTCGTGTCTTACCGTGGTCGACGTGGCCCATGACGGTGACGACCGGCGGGCGAGGCTTGAGATCCTCGTCATCCTGCAGTTCTTCCTCGTCAAGGTTGATGTCGAACTGCTGGAGCAGTTCCTTGTCTTCCTCTTCTGCGGAGACGAGCTGGATGTTCCAGCCGATCTCTTCGCCCAGAATCTGGAAGGTCTCCTCATCCAAGGACTGGGTGGCGGTAGCCATCTGACCCAGGTGGAAGAGCACGGTGACCAGCGCGGCCTGGTTGACGTTGATCTTCTCCGCCAGATCGGCCAGGGAAGCGCCCTGACGCAGACGGATGGTCTGACCGTTGCCGTTGGGGATGCGAACGCCGCCGATGGTCGGTGCCTTCAGCTCCTCATACTCATGGCGCTTTGCCAGGCGGTTCTTACGGGCCTTCGAGGACTTACCGCCCTGACGTCCGAATGCACCTGCGGCACCGCCGCGACCGCCGCGACCGCCGCCACGTGCGGGACCGTTGCTCGGTGCGCCGCCGCCCTGGAAGTTATTGCCGCCGCCTTGGCCCCCACGGAAGCCGCCGCGTGCGCCGCCCTGACCGGCACCCTGGGAGCCACCGCCCTGACCCGGACGGTTGTGGCCCCACTGGCCGGGACGAGGACCGCCCTGACCACCTTGGCCCGGACGACCGCCACGGAAGCCGCGGCCCTGCCCCTGGCCTTGGCCGGGACGGCCCGGACGACCGCCACGACCGCTATCAGCAGTCGGACGAGCCATCGGATGCGGACGCGGAATATCACCCGGCGTCGGGGTGTGCATACCCTGCTTGCGGGAGAACGGGTTGTTGCCCGGGCGCGGGCCCTGAGCGTGCGGGCGCGGAATCGCGTTTGAAGCGGCATTGCCGCCATTGGCACCGGCGCCGCCCTGAGCGTGCGGGCGCGGAGCCGAAGCATTGTCGCGGTTGTTCTGATGCTGCCCCGGCTGGCCATTGTTCGGACGGCCCTGGTTGTTACGACGATCGTTGTTACGGCGATCGTTCGGGCGACTCTGACGACCGTTCTCGCGGCCTTCGCGATTATCGCGACCATTCTCACGGTTGTCGTGCTGACCGTGGCGGCCGGGGGTCGGCATGCCGGGGCGTGCGCCGCCCTGCGGACGCGGTGTCGGTGCGCCCGGAGTCGGAGCCTGCTGATGTGCCGAGGCGGGCGATGCCTGACGTGCGGGAGCGGCCGGAGTCGGTGCGGAAGATGAAGTGGAAGCCGGGGCCGAAGGTGCGGCCGGGCGGCGCTGCTGCACGGGCTTGGCAGCAGGCTTTTGTACGGAAGATGCGGGCTTGGAATCGCCCTTGGCGTTGTCCTTGGCGAACTCTGCCTTCAGACGCCGGGCTACCGGCGGTTCAATCGTAGAAGAAGCGGACTTGACGAATTCTCCCATGTCCTTAAGCTTCTCAAGCACGGTTTTGCTATCGACATTCAAAACCTTAGCCAGTTCGTATACGCGTGGTTTCGCCACTAATTACTCCTATTCTGTGACCACGCGCGTGCATGGGCGTGGTCAGTTGGTGATGACGGCAAGCCTACCCTGTCTCATCGTGCGACCATGATCGTGTTACCTCGTCTCTGGTGTGGGCGATTTCGCGCACACTGCACCAGCCCACATACGCCAATCAAGCATACTCATAGCGCTGGATAGCGCAGACGCAGCGAGCCGCGCCATTGCTGACGCGGCTCGTATCAGGAAATAATGCGCCCTGAAGATCATTCGCCTTCGAGCCCGGCGGCCTATTCGGCTTCCGGAGCAGCAGCCTCGGCCGCAGCCTGGGCGGCCTTTTCAGCGGCGACCTTCTTGGCATGGGCCTCGGCGGATTCGATGCCGATCTTCCAGCCGGTCAGCTTGGCTGCCAGTCGTGCGTTCTGGCCTTCCTTGCCGATGGCCAGGGATAGCTGGTCGTCGTGGATGAAGGCGATGGCGGTCTTGTTCTTCTCGCTGATCACCTGTACGCCGGTGGCCACAGCCGGGGACAGCGCGGCTGCCACGAACTTGGCCGGATCGTCGGAGTAGTCGACGATGTCGATCTTCTCCGGGCCAAGGTTCTCCATAACGGCACGCACGCGAGCGCCGCCGGGGCCGATCAGCGCACCCTTCGGGTTCACGCCATCGGTGTTGGCCTTGACCGCGATCTTGGTGCGGGCGCCGGCCTCACGAGCGATGGCCATGATGGACACGGCACCGGAGACCAGTTCCGGCACTTCACGCTCGAACAGCTTGCGGACCAGCTCCGGGTGGGAGCGGGACACCACGATTTCCGGGCCCTTGATGCCACGGGCCACGTTCACCACGTATACGCGGATGCGTTCGCCGTGGCGGTAACGTTCGCCGGGCACCTGCTCACGGCGAGGCAGAATGGCTTCGACATCGCCCATCGCGACATGCACGTTGGAGGGGTCGGAAGCATCCTGCTGGATGATGCCGGTGATGAGCTTGCCCTTCTGACCGGAGAACGCGCCGAACACCTTCTCATCTTCGGCGCGGCGGAACAGCTGGGTGATGACTTGGCGTGCAGTGGCGGCGGCGAGACGGCCGAAGTCACGCGGGGTGTCATCGTATTCCTCGCCCAGCTTGGGAGCGGGGTAAGGGTTGTCTTCGGTGGGTTCGACCGGGATTTCGTCGGCGGCCCAGACGGTGAAGTTGCCGGAACGTTCGTCAAGCTCCACACGCGCGTGCCTGGCGGCGTGCGGGGTCTTGAGGTAGGCGAGGCGCAGGGCCTCTGCCAGCGCATCATCCAGGGTTCCGGGGTCGATTCCTTGCTCGGCGGCGAGCTTGTGTATTCCTGTCAGGTCCAGTTCCATCGATCCGTACCTCCTATGAAGTTATGTGGCGCATGGCCTATGAGTGGTCACAGTTAGCTATTAGTGTAGGTTTCCATGCAGACACGCTTCTCTTCAGGACGGTTTACCCGGCGCTTGGCATCCGCACTATGCGCGAGCGCGATGCTGTGTTCGCTTTCGGCGTGTTCGATGCCGCGACTGGCCGGACGGGCCGAGGCGGAAGCTCAAATGAGCCCTTGCGAGAATGCGATGACGTTGGCGGACTACGCCACCCATCCGGCTGAAGGCACGCCGTTATTGGAGCAGTATGCCACCGGCCTGGCCGCTCCCCTGACTTGGATTGACGTTGCCGGGTATTGTTCGGGTCGTTTTGCCGAGGGAACGTTACGTGACGCGCAGACCAAGCAATGGCTGGCTTTTCTGGCCGATAAATTCGGGCAGTCCGCGCCTGAGGTGACGCCGGCGCGTCTTGATGGCGTCACGTCCGCCAACGTTGACCGACCGGTATTGGATGCGATGGCCGTGGCCGAGGATCGCGCCGGATTCGCTATCGAGGTCTTGGCCGCACGAGGACAGACCGCTGGGGCTACGTTGGCGTTGAGCGATATGCATAAGACCGCCGGGCAGCAGCTGGTGTCGCTGGCGAACGGCAATTTTGATGATTCCGGCGCACAGTCCAGTTCTTCCGGCCAGAGCGACCCCCGCCAAAAGGTCTATGCCATCGACCAACTACTGGCCAACCCCACCACCATCGCCGACAAGGCAAGCGGCCAGACCGTACCGACCGCCGCCGCCATCGAAATGGACTGCGCCCGCGCGCAGATCAAGGCCGTGACCGAATCGAAATCTTCCACCGAGAGCGATACGCTGCTCATCCTCGCCGCACTGGCCGCCAAGCACGCCTACACCGCGTTCCAACTTGGCTACCCAGCGACTGACGCCGCATTGTTCGAGTAGTTTCGCAGTAACCGTTTTCGTGAACCATAGTCCGGTAGACGCGATGCCGTTCAACAATTCAACAGGTAAAACACCTGTATTCGTATGCATTACGCATCGCACCAAGCAACTGCTGGCACGAGACCTATACGCTACAACCGAGTGGAACCACGCTCTATAAGCTCGAAATCAGTGCAATACGTGCGTATTGGCCCCTCGTAGCCCTGAATACGTTCAATCAACATATCTATGCCGCACTTCACGTAATCGCTCACATGCGGATCTACGGTGGTGAGTGACGGATTGGAGAATTGAGCTTCTGGCACATTGTCGTATCCAATAAGCTGCACATCTTCCGGCACATGAAGACCATTCGCCTCAAGACCATGCAACACGCCAATCGCCATAGCATCGTTCAGGCAGACAATCGCATCCGGCCGTACCCCCTGCTTCAACATGTGATTAACGGCACGCACACCACTGTCGCTCATCATTAGGCCCCACGAAAACAGCATATCCATGTCCGGACGTAGTCCTCGTTCTTCGAAAGCAAGAATGTACCCACGAACACGCATCTCCTGTGTGCCTTCAGTAGCGTTCATATAGTAGTCGTAATCGCGGTTGCCCTCGCATGCACCGAACAGCGCGATGTTCCGGCACCCCGCATCAAGCAAACGGCCGGTTGCCTGCCGCACACCTTCGACATTGGGCATGGTCACTTTATCGACTCTGTCATATGTTTCATAGTCGCTAGCAACAACCAACGGATACGGCTGCTCCAGTAACGCGCCTTCATTGGCAAGGGGCTGGTCAATGAATACGAACCATCCATCAGGTGCCAACATGGCGGCATTATCCATAACCGATGCCAGTCCAGCACCGCCTTGGCCATATGTATTAACGATTACGCCATACCCACGCTGACGCGCATAGTCGATAACCTGATCAGATAGATAGGGAGCAAAAGGCTGCGAGAAATCAAAAATAGATAGTCCTATCAGACCGGTCGTGCCGGTTTTCAGCGACCGGGCCGACAAGTTAACCGTATATCCGAGTTTGACAATGGCATTTTCAACACGTTCTCGCGTGGAGTCACGCATACTGCCAGTACTGTTGAGCACATTGGAAACGGTTTTGAACGAAACGCCCGCTTCTTTGGCCACATCTTTGATGGTCACATGCCTAGGCATTATTCACTCCTTAACAATTTGCTCATTATTCACATTGTAATTACGGTTTACCTTCAATAATGCCACTATGACAACGAGCCCGACACACATCGAAAGAAGCGAAGGATGTGCGTCGGGCTCGTCGAGAGCGAAGGCGGGCCGAAGGAGAAGACCCGCCAAGTCGTCAGGATTTCACAGAACCGGCCGTAAGACCTCCCACCCAGTAGCGCTGAAGGAAGAGAAAGGCCAGCACCATCGGGATGATGGATATGAACGCACCGGACGTGACCAAATTCCACACCTGTTCAGAAGCCGCACCAGCCTGGGACTTGACCTGCCACTGCGTCAGACCAACAGTGATGGGGAATAACTTGTTGTTCGTCAACACTACCTGCGGCAGGAAGAAGTTATTCCAAGCTCCCACCGTGGACAGCAGATATACCGTGGTGATGGCTGGGGTCATAATCGGCAGCGACACCTGGAAGAACGTGCGCAGCTCGCCGGCACCATCCACACGGGCGGCCTCGATCATCTCGTCGGGCAACGATTCCTGGCAGTAGATACGCATGAGGTACACGCCCATGGGGTTGAGCAGCGAGGGAAGCAACACGGCCCAAACTGTATCAACGATATCGATATTCGACATCAGCAGGAAGGTGGGGATGACCAACGCGGTGTTCGGGATCATCAGAGCTGCGAGCACCAGATTGAAGAACATCTTCTTGCCACGGAAGCGGAACTTAGCGAAGCCATAGCCGGCGAGAACGGCAACCGTGGTTGCGCCCAGTCCACCGACCAACGCATACAGGAAGGAGTTGAGAATCCAACGCCAGTAGATGCCACCCTGATAGGTGGTCAGCTGCTTGATGTTGTCGAATAACGCGAACTTGTCGTCAAACCACAGTGAACCGTGCGCGCCAAAGAACAAGCCGTTATTGGTCTTGGTGGAGGCAACGATAAGCCACCACACCGGAATGAGGAAGTAAACGATGGCAAGGCAGAACACTACAATCGTAAACACTCTCGAATTGCCACGAATGTGATTGGCCTTAGCAGCTTTGCGTGCATTCTTAGCCATGTCAGTCCTCCAATCCCGATTGGTTCTTCGTCAGTTTCATAAAGACGACGCTAAAGATAACGACGATGAGTCCCAAGGCGAACGAAACCGTCGCCGCATAGTTGGGCTGGTTGTAGTTGAACGCCAGTGCCTGTGCATACATGTTCGGCGTGTATTCCGGCTGTATGGCCGTCGGTGCCTGATTGCGCAGTACCGTCGGTTCCGTGTAGAACTGCAAGGTTCCGATTAGGGAGAAGATGGTCACCATAACCATCGAGCTGGAGCACATCGGAATCTTGACTCGTGTGGCGATCTGCAGTTCCGTAGCACCATCGATTCGCGCGGACTCATACAGCTCATGCGGAACCGATTGAAGTGCCGAATACAGAATCACCATGTAGTAGCCGGTCCACTGCCAAGTAACCACATTGACCAACGCGCCGAAAATTCCATCAGGAGTGAGGAAGCCAGGCGTAGGCAGTCCGAACAACTCGAAAAACGTGGTAAATGGACCCATGTTGTTGGAGTACATGAAGCCCCACATCAACGCTCCGACCACGCCTGGAATCGCGTACGGCAGGAAAATGACCAAACGAGTCACGGATGCGAAGCGGTTTTTGAGGGAGTCGAGCAGCAGAGCGAAGAACAAGGCCAGGCCAAGCTGAATCGGAACCATAACCACCGTGTATAGAATCACGCGCCCCATGCCCTTAAGGAACAACGGGTCAGTGAACACCCTCTGGTAATTCGACAAACCGGTGAATTGGACGCCGAACACGTTGGATGTGAACAGCGACATAACGAATGCATATACGAGGGGCACTACGAGGAAAATCACGAAAATCACGCAAAATGGAGCAGTGAACAGCCATCCCCAGATATTGCCGCGACGAGTGACGATACCGTCTTTACTAACGGTCTTTGTTGCGTTTTTACCCATGTGTATCTCCAATAATCAGGTGAAGAAGCTGCGGGCCGAGCCGGTTGGCTTCGGAGCCGTTGGCCCAGCCCGCAACTCACCTGCTGTCAGGGTTATTCGACAGTGTAACCCTGCTGCTTGGCGTAGTTGTTGAGCGTCTCATCGAGGCTCTTGAGGTTGCTGGTGGTATCCTTGCCATCCTTGACGATGCTAGTGAACGTCTTTACCTGCTCGTCGTATGCGTAGGTCTGGAAGGGCAGGAATGAGTAGCCCTTGTAACCCTCAGCCGTGGGAATGGTGATCTCGTTGAGCTTCTGCCCGCCGAGGAACTCCTCCTCCATGTTCTTGAAGCTGTCGGACTGCAGCTTCTTGGTCCAAGCCGGGAACAGGCCGCCATCGGTAACACCGATTTCCTGAGCCTTGTCGGAATCGAACAGCTCTCGTGCCACCTTGTATGCGGCTTCGGTGTCCTTGGCCTGATCGGTTACGGCCCAAGCGGAACCGCCTTGGTTCACCATCGGGGTGGAGTCATCCCACACCGGGGCATTGTAGATGCGGAACTGACCATTGGTGTCGCCGGCACCCTTCAGATAGCCGGTCTGCCACGAAGCCTGCACCCATGTGGCGTACTTGCCGCCAAGAATGTTGGTGGTCCAGTCGTTCGTGTTGGCATCAGTGGTGTCTACGAGGCCCTCTTTGACGAGGTTCTGCCAGTAGCCGAGCACTTCCTTGACTCCATCGGTGTTGAAGTTCACCGAGGCCTTGGTGGGATCAGACGCCGAGTAGTTGTAGACGTTCTGATTCTTCTGCGCGAACAGTGCAATGTTGAACGCGGTGCCATTCGGCGCGAAATCAGTCAGGTAGCCGTCGTATCCGGCTGCCTTGAGGTCCTTGCCGGCCTGCTCGAACTCAGCCCAGGTGGTCGGCACCTTGACGTTGTACTTGTCGAAGATGTCCTGGCGCACATACATGACGAATGGTCCAAGGTCGACGGGAACACCGTAAACCTTGTCTTCAGAACCCAGCTGAACGCTCTTCCAGGCACCTTCGGTGTAATCGTCTTTATGATCGGTGAAACCGAATTGGCTCAAATCGACGAGATGTTGCTCCTTGCCGGCCATAAACTGGGGCATGGCTTCATATTCAAGCTGAATAACATCAGGGGCACCCTTACCGGCCTTAATGGCGTTCTGGAATTTGGTGTATTCACCGCCGCCCTGGCCACCGTTATTCCAGCAAACCTGAAGATCATCGTGGGTTTCGTTGAAATCATCCACCACCTGTTCGATAGCTGGATACCAAGCCCAAACGGTAACCTTCTGCACACCCTTTTTCTTAACGGTATTGGTGCAGGATGCACTGTCATTAGCGGTCTTATCGCTGTTGACCTTGGCACCATTCGCGTTGGAGCTTCCACCACAAGCGCTTACGGTCAATGCCATAGCGCCAGCCGCAATGGCTGCCATGACCCGGGTTACTTTCTTCATGAGCTCCTCCTTTGGATTCTCATTTGTTCTTTCCTTATTGTTCTTTAGTTATGGGCGCTGCGGAAATTCGTCGAAGCGATTAACGAAATCCCGCAGCACAGTTATGTTGTTGGCGCGCCCGCTACGATTAAGCGAAATGCAACGCCGTCCAGCTCACGGGGGGCAGCACAACATGCGCCATACCGGTCTCTCCATCGAGTGATGCGGTGTCGTTGTCGTGCAGCACGACACGGTTCTGATTGTCCAGAGTGTTCTTGGCGAGTAGGTCATCATCATGCAGCGTCTGCGCCGTGACGGTTTTCGCAAAAAGGCCTTCAGGCAATTTGATTTCGAAGTCCTGCTCAGCGTCCAAAGAACGATTGACCACGAATACACTGACCGTACCATCCGCGCCACGTACCGCCACCGAATTGACGACCGGCACCTCGCCATATTTAGCGGTGTCATAGGTTCCAGAAGCGAGTTTCGGCTCAAGCACCGTACCGCCCTTGGCATATTCTGCAGTGACCGCAAATGGGTAGAACGTGGTCTGACGCCATGCCGGCCCATTGGGCTCAGTCATAATCGGCGCAATCACATTGACCAGCTGAGCAAGACTAGCCGCATGCACGCGATCGGCATTCTTCAGCAAGGTAATCATCAGATCGCCAAACACCACAGCATCCGCGACGGAGTACAGATCCTCAAGCAGACGCGGCGCAACCGGCCAGTTGCCGATGCCTTCCGGATTCTTGCTCGGCTCATCATGCTGATACCACACGTTCCACTCATCGAAGGAGATGTAGACCTCATGCTTGCTCTTCAAACGGGCCTTGGTGGCATCGATGGCAGCCGCCACATCATTGATGAATCCGTCCATATCGACGCCGGATGCGAGGAAGCTGCCCATATCGCGGGTGCCATCTTCCTTAAGGGCCGGGAAGTAATAAGCATGGCACGAAATGAAGTTGACGGCTTCGTAGGTCTTCTCGAGAACGGTTTCTTCCCAACGACCGAAGGTGTCCATCTCATGGGAAGAGGAACCGCATACCACGAGTTCAAGGTCGGGATCCATCATGCGCATGCCCGCCGCGACCGAAGCGGCAAGAGTGCCGTAGTCTTCGGCGCTCTTGTGCCCAATCTGCCAAGGACCGTCCATCTCGTTGCCGAGGCACCACATACGTATGTCGAACGGTTTGTCAGCACCGTTTGCTCGGCGCTGCTCGGAAAGGGCCGTTCCGCTAGGAATGTTGGAATACTCCAGCAAATCAAGCGCTTCCTGCAAACCACGGGTTCCCAGATTGGCGGCTTCCATCAGTTCGTTGCCGCCGCACTTGTCCAGCCACTTGACCATCTCGTGCAGGCCGAACTCGTTGGTTTCAGTGGAATGCCAAGCCAAATCAAGACGACGAGGACGCTGACCCTTCGGGCCTACGCCGTCTTCCCAACGATATCCGGACATAAAATTACCGCCCGGATATCGGATGGTGGTGGCACCCAGTTCGCGGACCAGATCAATCACATCCTGACGGAAACCATCTTCATCGGCCGTGGGATGACCGGGCTCATAGATGCCGGTATAAACGCAACGCCCAAGATGCTCCACGAAGGAGCCGAAGAGACGATTGTTGACCGGCGCGACCTCAAATGCGTCATCGACGACGAGACGCGCCTTGTTCGCAGTGACTTCTTGTGCCATAGGAACCCTTTCCTGTTACTGTTTCTCACAGAGTTAGTACAACGTTGTCTTAAAGGCGAAAAAGAACCACAACCTTTCTGAAACAATGTTCGGTGCATACGAAGCGGAAACCACCTCTTATGGGAGAATCATCGAATCAATCGGTTGCTTTGAACACTTCTTTCTATTTAGTACAACCTTGTACCGACTGCTGATACACAAGGTACACCAGTACGCAAAACCGCGCAAACGCAACTAGTATAACGTTGGAGTAATTCGCAGATTTTCGCCCAACACGCCGTGTGCTGTCCTCAAGTATCGCTTGAAAACGAACATTGAACAGAACAGAAACGAACACGGCCTATAGGAACTTTTGTGGTGCTTATAACCCGGGTTTGGCCTTGTGGGAGTAGGCGTGCCGGGGTGTTATTTTTCCCGGCGGGAAAATAGGGGCGTCCCGGTGGTGGGCTGGACGCATGAGAACGAAGTCCAGCAAGGCGAAGAAATGCCCGGTGTGCGGCCGGCCGATGAAGAAGAACGGTCGGACCGCGAAGGGGTGCAGCGCTGGAAGTGCGCATCCTGCTCGCTGAGCTCGACGATGCCACAGGAGAACACGGAGCGGGCCGGGCAGCTCGACGCGTTCCTTGGATGGCTGCTCGGCCGCGCGAGCCAGTCCGCGTGCGACGCGAACGGCGATTCGCGGGCCCTGCGCAAGCGCACCGCGTGGTGCCGGAACATCCGGCCCGCCATCCCGCCGTGCAGGGTGAAACATCATACGGTGATGGCGGACGGCACGTACATGAACCACGGCTGGTGCCTGGTCATAGCCATCGACGGCGGGAACGGCGAGGTGCCGGGCTTCCAGTGGTGCTCGAACGAGAGCAAGGCCGCCTATATGGCGTTGTTCTCGCGCATCCCTGCTCCGGACGTGCCGATAACGGACGGGCTGCGCGGCGCGGAGAGCGCCTGCAACGTGCAGCGCTGCCTGGTGCATGTGCTGCGCAACACCCGCGTCGACCTGACGAACAGGCCCAAGAGCGAGGCCGGCGGGGA
>OIXX01000442.1_pt1 | contig 25958 bp, 20 predicted proteins | sample 1588161 | NCBI WGS metagenome assembly OIXX01 (sample SAMN03283274) | human gut metagenome | biome: human-associated habitat; material: feces | host: Homo sapiens | place: Peru | collected 2012
GTGAAAGTCAGGGCTTTGTGATTTTTTAAGAATAAGAGAGTTTTGACACACCCTCGTTTTTTTTGTTTATATCCCCAGGAATGCCGGAGCATACAAGGGAGTACATAATTTTTTACAAGCAGACAAGACAAACTTAGGAGGCTATGGCGTCTCGCCGTAGCCCCGCACCCACGAACAGCAAAACATTGGTAACCACGCAACCACGGACAGAAAAACATTGGTAGCCCCGCAACCACGGACGCGAGCAGATTGAGTATGAGCTGATGGTACTAAGTTACATATTACAGCTGCGAGTTCCGCGGAGCGGGACCTATATCATGAAACCCACTGCAAGCTGCGAAGCAGCGCAGCTGTGGGTACGTGCGATACTTCCACCCCATATAGTTCCCCGAAGGGGGACTGACGCTTCCCCGATGAAGTTGAGGATGATGGTCGGTCCCGCTTCGCGGAACCAAGAGTGGGTGAGGGGATGCTTATCCCACAGCTGCGCTCCTTCGGAGCTTGCAGTGGGTTTCTGATGGATACGTGTCCCTTCAGGACACGGCGCTGATTTGGGGCTGCTATGGAAGGCTGCGGGACACGGCGCTGATTTGGGGCTGCTATGGAAGGCTGCGGGACACGGCGCTGATTTGGGGCTGCTATGGAAGGCTGCGGGACACGGCGCTGATTTGGGGCTGCTATGGAAGGCTGCGGGACACGGCGCTGATTTGGGGGCTGCTATGGTGGGTTGCGAGACACGGCGCTGATTGGCTGTTCTGCTATGGGAGGCTGCGTGGCTACGGCGAGACGCCATAGCCTCCTATGTTTGCTTCATCTGCTTGTGAATACAGCCTAAATTCATTAGAGAAAAATCGTTGTTCTTTCTCCGCTACGCTATGAAAGCGACAAAGCCGAGCGGCACCGTCTAAGGCAATATATATACTTTCGTTGTTAATTAATCTCGCAGATAAATTCCAGTTTGTGTTTTTATATGTTTTTCCGCTTATGGGCGCGTGCTGTGCACAAACAAAAGGCTTTACGTTAGGTTGTCGAGAACTTGTTCTCGTAAGACCTAATGTAAAGCCTTTTGTTTAAACCCGTATAGGGTTTGCGCCCATAAGCGGATTGTGGATAGATGTTTTTGTCAAAGCCCTGCCTCCCATAACCAATTATTATTTTTTAATTAGTAGTTATTAATTGGCGGCGCTTCGCCGCACGCCATATCTGCCAGCTATTGATGATGTTCTGCCATAGGATGTAGCAGCCTGGACCTACGGAGGAGAGTGGTGAGAGGTAGGTGCAGGCAATCCAGATGGCAAAGGCAGTGTTCTTCTGCCCCAATCCCTGACCAGCATTGACCGTAACACCGAAGCGTCTGCCTATGGCACGACCGCAACCGAACTGGAAGAGGCAGAGCACGAGGGAGAGGAGAGCAATGAGGAGGAGGAAGGAGACGGAGGTGTCGGCGTGCAGGATGTTCTTCATCGTTGTGCCCGAGACAATGAGCAGAGAGCAACCCCAGAGATAATAAGAGAGGTCCTTGACGGAGACAATGCGACGGCAGAGGCCGTGCATGTAATGCTTGACGATGTAGGCAAGGAACATCGGGATGACCAGCACTGTGAACACCTTATATAATATAAGGGAGAAAGCGGTGATGAAGCCGATGTCGGCTCCCTCGTCGAGCATCGGGAAGCAGATGGGGATGAGAAGGGCGGTGATGAAGTTGGAGAGGAACGTGTAAGTGGTCATCTCCTCAAGGTTGCCGCCAAGCTTCTGCGTCACAACGGGGGCGGCAGAAGCACACGGACTGATGATGCACGTCAGCAATGCCTCGGCAAGGACCAGAGTGCGACCATGCAGACCCAAGGCAAGGATGGCAGCCATCACTGCCACCACGCAGAGCACCTGAAAGACAGCCACCCACCAATGCCATGCCACGGGGCGCATCTTGCGGAAGTCAACCTTGCAGAACGTCACGAAGAGCACGCAGAACATAAACACGGGGAGGAGTGTGGCGAAGACGGGCTCAGCTTTGGTGGCGAATCCGTCAAGGGCAGGGATGAGGGCAAAAATGAGATAGACCCCTATACCCGTGCCGATAGACACGGGAAGAGTCCAGTTCTTTATGAAGTTAAGGATGTTCATGGCTGAATGAATTACGTCCGGGGGTTAGCAGCTGGTCGGAGGTTATTGTCCTCCAAGCCGGTCGAAGAAGACGATTATCTCCTCCCATGTCTTGAAGTCGTCGCTGCCCCACTCTATCGTGGTGCCCATAAACTCGGGTTGCGGTGTGGGAGCAACGAGGTAGTCGCCATAGATGAGCTGGCGTTCATTGGTGAAGAGTACGTGTCCCCAAGCCGGAGCACTCAGATATTCCTCCACCCATGCCATGTCTGCCACCATCTGCTCGGGAGCGTTGGAGGGCGACGGGGCAAGGATATAGACATTGTAATGTTCGAGCAATGCCTCATAAGCCTTGTGCATGGAGGCAGTGGCGTGTCCGTAGCTGTCGCGAAGAGTCTGGATGTCGATGTAGACAACAGGGCGTTCACGCTTCTCCTGGCGGTCGTCGATGTAGCGGATGAGCGGCAGCAGATAGTGCATGGCTATCTTGTCGGTCAGACGATGTTCGCCGTGGAAGGTGATGGCGTTGGGATAATGGCTGCGGAAGAGGTCGAAGGTGTGGACCACGGGATCAGCATCGCCGAAAAGACCGTATACGCGGTCAGGTTCTGCCAACGACTCGGGGGAGAAGCAATGCGTGGTGGCTTCTGTGTATTCCTTTATCAGACCCTTGGTGACCATGAACTCCTGCACGCCGTCAAGACGGGGATTCTGGAAGACCTGCTTGCCGGTGAACTTCGACATCGTCTCGCCCATCTCGAAAGCGGGATTGACAAGGATGCGGTCGAAGCCGTGGAGCTGTTCGGTATACATACCGCCCATTGACGTGCCGATGATAAGGTCGGGCTGCTCCTCGTCCGCCATGGAGCGGAGCATAGCCATCGCCTCGTCGGGATGGATGGGGATGTCGCGTGCCACCACGGTGGCGTTAGGCATGAGATGGCGGAGCATCTCTACTGTGCCGGACTGTGCCGAAGAGGCAAATCCGTGAACGTACATAATCTTCTTGCCCGACATAAGGTCGGGATATTGCTTTTCCATAATGATTTTATATTAGCCTATTAATCCTAACTGATTGAGGAAGATCAGCATGATACATATTGGGCAGACGAAGCGGACCAACAGCAGATAGAGGCTGAAGAAGCGTCCGGAGAGGGTGCCCCAGTTAGTAAATTCGTCGCGGACTGTCTTTCTTGGCGCAAACCATCCGAGATAGATGCAGGTGAGGAAGCCGCCGAAGGGAAGCAGGAGCTGACCCGTCACGAAGTCGAAGACATCGAAGAGCGACTTGCCGCAGACCACAAGCCAGTCTCTGCCGCCGATGGAGAGGGAGCAGAAGGCGCCGATAACGCTGCACACTACGGTAATGACAAGGGCGGCGCGAGGACGAGGCATGCGAAACTCCTCACTGAGGAAAGCCGTGCTGACCTCGTGCAGGGAGATGAGCGACGTGAGGGCTGCAAGCGACAAAAGTATATAGAACAGCACAGCAACAAGCGTGCCGATGAGGGGCATTGAGGCGAATGCCTGCTGGAAAACGTTTGGCAGGGTGATGAAGATGAGCGACGGACCGCTGTCGGGGTTGATGCCAACGGAGAATGCAGCAGGGAAAATCATAAGGCCGGCAAGGATGGCGATGAAGGTGTCGATGGCGATGATGTTGGCAGCGGAGCGCACTAAATTGGTCTGGCGCGAGAAGTAAGAGGCGAAGGTGCAGAGACAGCCCATACCGATGGACAGCGAATAGAACGACTGACCCATGGCGGCGAGGAGCATGCTGCCGTTCATCTTGGAGAAGTCGGGACGGAAAAGAAACTCGACGCCTTTGGACGCGCCGGGCAACATACACGAGCTGACTACGACGATGAGGAGGAGGATGAAGAGCGTTGGCATCATAGCCTTGGACGCGCGCTCAATACCTTGACGCACGCCACGGATGATGATGAAGTGGGTGGCGGCAAGGATGGCTACGGTCCACAAGACGGGACGCAACGGGGAGGAGGAGAAGTCGGCGAAGTAACGCGATATGTATGCAGGGTCGCCATTGAGTTCGCCCATAAACGAGGCGAAGATATATTGCAGGCACCATCCCGACACTACGGCATAATAACCCGTGATAAGGAAACCGGTGAGCACGCCCATATAGCCGACGAAGCGCCAGGGGCTGCCGCCGGAGATGCGCGAATAGGCACGGGCTGTGTTGGCAGCGCCGTGTCTGCCGATGATGAACTCGCCGAGAATGCAGGGCAAGCCAAGCAGGAGAACGCAGACAATATAGATGATGATGAACGTGGCACCACCGTTCTGACCTGCCATATAAGGGAAGCGCCACACATTACCCAATCCTACTGCTGAGCCGGCGGTGGCGAGCACCATGCCCAGTTTACTTCCAAAATTTACTCTTTGTTCTGACATAATAACTTGATTTTCGATGCAAATGTATGAATTTTTATTTACTTTTGCATCATAATCGAAAGTAAATATGGAATATCTGAAACATTTAGTAAAACACTACCCCGTCTCTTCTTTCTACATTCTGATAATATGGGTGCTCTGCTTCGCTACTGTTCCGTCAACGCCCCTTAACGATGTCACGATGATAGACAAGTGGGTGCACATAGCGATGTATGGCGGCACGTGCGCCACGATATGGCTGGAGTATATCCGCCGACACGACCCGCACCGTTTCTCGCAGAAGGTGGTGAGCATTCAGGAGGGCGTGACAAGCAAGCCCCCAACCTCCAGACTAAAACTCTTCCTCCTCGCATGGTTGGCGCCGGTAGTGATGAGTGGAACGATAGAGATTCTGCAAGCGAACTGCACGGGTGGCAGACGCAGCGGCGACTGGATGGACTTCGCCGCCAACAGCCTCGGAGCAACATTAGGCGCAGTAGTGGGAATCGGGGTGCTGGTATGGCGTGCGACGAAGCGTGGCACGAATTGATTCTAACAAAAAAGGAGAATGGGCTGTGAGAGTTGTGTCTCTCATACAGCCCATTCTCCTTTTATTATAATATATCCTTTGTGATATTACTTCACAACCTTCTTGCCGTTAACGACGTAAACGCCCTGCGGGAGAACGTCGAAATCTGTGCCTACGTATACACCAGATGTGGTGTAGATGCGGCCCTTGAGATTCGGCTTGTCAGCAGTAACACCACTGATGCCAGTAGTAGCAGGAACAACAAGAACGTCGTCAAGGAAGTAACGCTTCTCGCCCTGGATGACGAGGCGAACCTTACCCTTACCCTTCAGAGTGGTCTTGAACTCAGTCCACTGGTTGTAGGTCATCGTGAACTCCTTCTGTCCGAGCTCGCCGTCACCCTCAACAGTGATGGTAAGCTTGGTGCCGTCAGAACCGTAAGGTGCACCCTTGAATGTCAGGACAGCGTCGTTAGCCTCGTCGAGGTTGATAAGCGGAGTCTTGATCTGTGCCTGGGTTGCTGATGTGTTACCAACACGAGCACACATGTAAGCACCCTTCATGAATGAGCCTTCCCAACCCGGAGTGCTGGGCAAGAACTCACCCATAGCGAACTTTTGAGCCAACTTCGGCGGGATGAAGCCCTTCTCGTCGTTACCACCAGTACCAGCGCAGCGGTCGAAGTTATCGCTGAGGAGAGTACCCTCCACAATAGGACCACCATTGTTGTAGTTAGAGAACTTGAAAGAAGCCACACCGTCCTCAACAGCCATATTGGTGATACCGATGTTCATCTTATTGCTTCCCTTGTTATCGTTGAAAGCCTCACAGAAAGGAGAAGAGGCATTGGTAAGATTCTTCTTGCTACCCCAAGGCCAAGCGTCGCCTGACTCAGAGCTTGATGTGCGGTTATTATCGGCAGGTATCAGAACCATACGCTCGTGATCGTTCACGCCGCTAACAATACTGTTAGGACAGTTGCTTGACCATACATACGGAGAATAGTCGACGTGATTGATGAGGATACCGGGAGCTGCGATGGTAGCGTCCCATCCCTTCTGCTGACGGTTCTCTATGATGTAATACTCGTCGCTGTAGCTGGGGTTGTGATAGATGTAAGCATTGCCACCGTCAATGAGCGGCTTCATGTCTGTAACATCGCAGTCTTCATCGAGAACGATGGGGTCAATCCATCCTGCTGCGTAACGCTCGTAAGCGGTGTAGCCGACCGGCTGGAAACCGTCACCATTGTAGTTACCAGAGCACATAAGGTCCCATGTTCCCATACCGTACTTACCGCCGTAGTTGATATCGTAGAAGTCTGGATAGCCAAGGCAGTGAGAGAACTCGTGGCAGATGGTACCGATACCAGCCACATTGCCCTTGCTGTCCTTCAACTCGTTGGAGCAAGCATATACGTAAACTGTGGTGCCGTCCTTGCCGAAAGCTGTGGGCTTGGAGAGCTGTGACTTGTGAGGCCAGACGGTATCTGTGCTACCACCAGTAGCCTGACCCTCACCAGCGTAGATTACGTAAACCTCTTCCACCTGACCGTCACCATCCCAGTCGTACTGCTGGAAGTTTACACCTGCGGCAGCTGCTGAAGCACAAGCGGCAGATATCATACCCTGAGGATTGACGTCATAACGCTGGCCATTAATGTAATCATCCTTTCCGTATGTGGCAAGAGGACCAAGTGTGTAAGGACCTACTACGTCGAAAGTGATGTTGAGCTTGCCAAGACTTTGTGCAGAGAAGTAGTCGCTGACAGATCCCTTGAAGTTACCCTCGCTAAATCCCTTCTCGTTAGCAACGCGATTATAGAAAGCCTTCGGGTCTGACATAGAGAAACTCTGGTCGGAGAACTGAACGAGAATGATAAGACAACGCTTGTCGCCCTCATAATTGTTCATTGCGCGACCCTTTGCCATTGCGCGGCGGGCATTCGTGACTGAAGCGCCTGCCTCCTTGCGAAGCTGAACAGCTGCCTGCTGAAGTGCAGGGAATTCAGCGGGAACGATGAAGTCGTCCTGCTGAACATAACGATTGCCATTGGCGTCCTGCCAATAGCTCAGAAACTCGTCGCCCTTGAGCTCCACCATAAGTGTGGTGCCGTTCTGAAGCTTGAGTTGCTTCCAGATGCCCTTCTTTGCAGGTACAGCAACAGCGCTGAGACCGGCAAGAGCACAGAAGCCGAGAGTAAGTAATCCTTTCTTCATTTTGTTATTTGTTTTGTAAAGTTGTCTAAAAATAATTTAAGAACTCTTTATGCCATCCTTTAGAACACGAAAAAGGAGAGAGGTGTTCTACCATAGGGCAGAACAACCTTGCTCTCCTTTTATACGTTTTATCTCAAAATGAGAATCAGTGGCATAGTGCCTTTTCCTTTATTCAGATAATTGTTTACTTTTTGGTGAGGACGATGTCCTGTGTCATACCCATATAACCTTTCAACGAGTTGTCGCTTTCAGCGTATACTGCATAAGCAATACCAGCACCAGGAGTGAAGGTTACAGTATCGAAGTCAGTATTCCAGTTACCCATTACAGGGCTGGTGCTGCCATCAGCATTGGCAATCTTGAGGTAACCCTTGAACTCACCGAAGTCAAGACCTGATGCTAAAGTATATTCGCCGAGACAGTCGAAAGCAACGTAACCCTGACCTGTCTTTTCATCAGCATAGAAGTTGAGTCTTGCGCTGCTTGTTGTAAGTCCCTGGAGACCGCTCATATAGAGGTAGTAACCATACTCATACTCGTAAGAAGGATTGTCACTGCCATCAGCAAGCTTCTTCTGGGGCTCAGTGATGGTCACATTCCAACTTACAGTTTTACCATCTTGGTCCTTACCAGTGAGCTGCCACTTACCCTGGAGACGGTCGTATGGGTTCTTGTCGTTGTCCTCGATAGTAACGATACAGCTCTTCTGTGCACCGATAGTAGCACCCTTAGCCTCTACAATCTCGAACTCGAAAGTACGGTCTTCGTTAACCTCCTTATCATCAACGGCTCTGTACTCAACATAACCGACCTCGTCAGAGATAGTGATGGTCTTGTCAGTTACGTAGTAGTGAACGTCCTCCTTTGCAGGGTTGTCGCCAACTTCCTTAACTGCCAATGTAACATACACGTTGCCGTTGGTCTTGCCAGTAACCTTGATAGGCACTTTCACAGCTCCGGCACCTTCCTTAGCAGAGAATGTGGGACTTTCCATCTCCACCACAACATCCTTGTTTGTGTTCTGCGTCTCTTTGTCATCGCTGCAAGAACCGAAGAAGGCAACAGCAGCTACGAGCAAAAATAACTTGAAGTATTTCATATTTGTTTAATTGCTAATAGTTATTAATGAACATTTATTAGTAGCCAGGATTCTGCTGACCCTTCAGGTTCGGGTTAGAATCGAGCTCGGTCTTCGGGATAGGCCATGTGAAGCGATGGTCACCTGCGTCATAAGAGAGACCGCGTCCTGCCTTAACGACGAACTTGTTGAGCTCCGCGTTATCCTCGTGGTTGGCGTTACGCTTGAAGCCAAGGCCGAGACGACGGAGGTCAGACCAACGCATACCCTCGCCGAGGAATTCCTTCTCACGCTCTGCATAGACGTCAGAGAGAAGCTGTGTTGTATTGGGGTAGGTCTTAGCCTCATAGCCGTCAATACGGTTAGCACAGAACTCATTCAGACGTGAACCGGAAGCGCTGCCCATACGAGCGTCAGCCTCGGCAGAGATAAGATACATCTCAGAGAGACGGAGCGGCTTCATCATATTAACGAAGTTATTCATCTCGCCGGTCTTCAAAGTCGGGTTGCCAGGGTACTTGTTGAATACAAAAGCCTCGTAACCTGTTCCATGGATGGTCAGATTATCATAAAGAGTGAAGAATGCATCGAAGCGAACATCACCGTCACCATAGAGGCTAAGTGTGCCGTATGTCGGGATGTACCATGCAGATGTCTGTTTGTCGCTGAGGAACACACCACCGATAGATCCACCAAGCTCAGACGGAGCACTCATGATAGGACGGAAGATAGCCTCTGTGCAATCATCTGTTGTCCACATATCAGCATAGTTAGAAAGGGTAGCGAGCTTATAGTTACCGTTGTTGATAACGTCCTCTGCCTTTGCCTTAGCTGTATTCCAGTCAGCAGTGAGAAGAGCCACACGAGCCTGAAGAGCCTCTACTGCGAAGCTTGAAAGATAAGCTGCGCAAGGCTGAAGGAGGTCCTTAACGTCCTTATTGTCTGTAGCCTCATAAGCCTTGAGAGCTGTGTAAGCCTCAGAAAGGTCCTTATTGATGAAGTCGAATGTCTCCTTCAATGTGGAACGGCTCGGGTACTTTGTTACGTCGCTGGTAGGAGCGAATGTGGTAACGATAGGCATGCCAGAAGCCTTTGCCTCAGGACCATCCTTGATTTGGTTGTAAGGCTGACAGAAGTGGTCAGCAAGCCAGAGGTACATGTAAGCACGTGTGAACTTTGCCTCACCCTTATAGCGCTCAATCTGCTGCTTTTCACTATCAGTAACACCAGGCTTTGCAGCGAACTCATCACACTTAGCGAGGATGGCGTTGCAAGTAGCGATAGCGGAATATGAGCCTGCCCAGAAGGTGGTGATGTCGCCGTCGCTCGGCATGATAGAACCCTTAGAGAACATACCAATCTGGTTACCGTTCGAGATAAGACCGTCAAAGTGGTCCATCTGAATATCTGTGGTATATATCCAATTGCCAGCTGTTACAGCGCGGAGATTTTCGTAAAGCTGAACACGGAACACGCTAAGGTCATGGATTGACCCGATTGCGGTAGTCTCGTCGAGTGCGCCATACGGAGCCTTGTCCATGTCGCAAGACGTAAAGGTCACCGCTCCGAGAAGCATCAATGATAAATATATCTTCTTCATTATTGTATCCTTTTTATAATTTGAATGAAATTAGAATGTCAGCTCTGCACCGAACATGAACTGGCGAGTATTAGGATAGTTGAACTGAACCAGGTTGATATCTGGCTCCGGATCGTATCCCTCGAATGAAGTGATGGTGAAGAGGTTTCGTGCGATGCCGAATACCTTCACACCCTTGATGTAGCGAGTAGGAGCAAGCCACTTCTTCGGCAGGTCGTACTGCACTGTAAGGGTCTTCATACGGAGGAACGAAGCGTCCTGAATCATCTTGTCGTCGAAATGAATTTCATATCCGTAAGCGGGGATGTCTGTCACCTGACCCGGTGTGGTCCAGATATTGAGCATCTCTACGCGCTGGTTCCATGAAGTTGCAAAGGCAGCGTTCTTGATGAAGTAGTCGTCGTTCTGCATCATCCACTTGTCTGCTGCCCATGCGAAGTCAGCGATAACGCTAAAGCCCTTCCATGTGAAGTTTGTGCCGAAACCACCGATCCAAGGTGCATAGCGGTTCTTGCCTGTAAATACGGCGTCGCGCTCCTCGTTGAAGATCTTAGTGATGTTGCCGTCCTTGTCAAGCCACTGAGGCTCGCCAGTACGCGGGTCAACACCAGCGTTACGTACAGAATAGAACTCACCGTAAGCGTGTCCGATCTTGAGGTTAAGACCTGTGTTAGCGAGCAGATACTCGTCACGGCCCTGGAACAGCTCAGTAATTCTGTTCTTGTTATAGCCTACGTTAGCTGTGAATGTCCAGTTGATATCCTTAGTAGCGATAAGCTGTACGTTAGCGGAAACCTCGAAACCAGTGTTGGTCATAGCACCGATGTTACCAGCTCCTGAACTCAAACCAGTTGTGTATGAGTAAGGAATAGGCATAAGCATGTCGCTTGTCTTGTTGCGATAGAAGTTGAAGTCGAGGTCGAGGCGACGGAAGAGGCTCATGTTAAGACCTACGTTGAACTTGCTAACGGTCTCCCATGTGAGCTTGGCATTAGAAGCCTGTGCAATACCTATAGACTTGACGCCGTTATACATGCCACCCTCGCCGAAAAGACCGAAGTAACCGTATGTGCTGGCACCAGCGTCGTTACCAGTGGTACCGTAGTTGACACTCAGAGTAAGGTTGTCAAGCCACTTGACGGGAGCAAGGAAGCTTTCCTTCTTAGCGTTCCACTTAGCACCTGCTGACCAGAATGTACCCCAACGATGATCGGGAGCGAACTTAGAGCTACCGTCGCGACGGAGTGAACCGTAAACGAAGTACTTCTCCTTGAAGTTATACTCTACGTTACCGAAGATAGAGTTAGCAACAGCCTCTGAACGTGAGTCGCCCATGTCGCCGGGGTTTGCCTTTGTACCAGAAGAGAGAAGCATGAGGCGATCGTCAGTCTGACCAGTTGTGTAAGCGCTGAATGAACGTGAACGCTGGATGCGTGTCTCCTCACCAACGAGGAGGTTTACGTAGTGGTCGCCAAAGTTCTTCTTCCACTCACCAGTGTGAGTAAGAGTGTATGCATAGTAACGTGAGAAGCCGTCAGCGAGTGAACCGTCCTGAGGGTCAATCTTCTGACCCATAGGAGTAACCATTTCCCCGTGAGGAATGTTACCGGTCTCAGATGTTGAGTCGTAGCCAAAGAGTGACTGCTGAGCTGTGAAGGTAAGACCCTCCATCGGAGTGAACGTCTCATTGATACCGATGTTGAGAGTTACCTGCTCACCATCCTGCTTACGATACATATCGTAGAACTCAGGTGTTGACAAGTTTGAATAAAGCAAACCATAAGCCTTGCCGTCCTTTACGATGTTGCCGTTCTCGTCATAGTGATAATAGTAAGGAGCATCGAAAGGCATTGCCTGACGAGCGAATACGAGCGGGTTGGCAGAATAGATACCACCTGAGGCATTCTGCTCACGGTTAACAACGTAGCGCTGGTCACCGAAGTTAGAGTTGAAACCAACCTTGAAGAAACGGTTCAGACGAGCGTTGATACGTGCTGCGAGAGTGTTACGCTGCATACCAGAGCTCTGGATAAGACCCTCCTGCTCGTGATGGTTGAATGAAAGATAGTAGTTAACAGAGTTACCACCACCCTGCATTGTAGCGTTGATGTCCGATGTAGGAGCCGAGTTTGAGAGCATCTCGTCACGCCAGTTAGTGTTGATGTGCTGAGCAGCCTTGCGGATAGCATCGCTCACGGGCTGACCGATGATGTCGCGGAACTTAACATACTGCTGTGAGTTCATCATGGTAACACCGTCAGAAGTCGGCATAGAGATACCATACTGAGCCTTTACAACTACCTGTGCTGACTCGTTGTACTTACCATTACGTGATGTAATAACGATTACACCGTTGGCAGCACGCGAACCATAGATGGCTGTAGAAGCGGCGTCCTTGAGGACGGTAATGTTAGCAATGTCAGACGGGTTGAGAGTCTGGAAGAAGCTTGAGCTGATAGGAGCACCGTCGAGGATGAACAAAGGCGCGTTAGAAGAGTTCATCGAGTTGACACCACGCAGACGGATGGTTGCTGATGCAGACGGGTCACCGCTTGAGGTCATAACCGAAAGACCTGACACCTGGCCTGCAAGAGCGTCGGTAAAGTTAGGAGTAGCGACAGTCTTCATCTTCTCACCGCTCACTGTAGAAACGGCGCCGACAACCGATCCGAGCTTCTTGGCCGAACCGTAACCGGTGATGATGACGTTCTCGAGCATGTGGCTGTCAGCATCGAGGATGACGGTCATCTTCGCAGATGCCTTCACCTTCTTAGTTGTCATACCAATGTAAGAGAACTCCAATTCTGCATTGGCGTTCTTCAGTTCAAGTGAGAAGTTACCGTCGATGTCAGTGATTGTACCGACTGCGTTGTTACCAACAACCTTGACAGTCGCGCCCATGATGGGTTCGCCGTCTTCAGAAGAGGTGACCGTACCAGTAACTCTTGTCTGTGCCATCGCCAGTCCTATACTTAGGAAAAGGCAGGCAAGAAAGGTCATGAGTCTTTTTTTCATAGAATCTCTCTCTTAATTAATGAAAATAATATTAATGTTTATTTTTGTTTCAGATTCAGTCATAACTACCAGGAACGAAACGTGGCTCTTTGCATCTATTTATATATGAATGGATTTTGTAGCCAAACGATGGCATAAGCACACCATACCCATTAGGGCGAAATCGTAGGTTGTCATTTATGATTTGTCCAGCGAGTTGCGATTTTCGCATTATCCTGAGTAGTTATTATTATGTGTCTTTTATGATTCATCATCTATTCACATCTTTTACGAAACCGTGCAAAATGTTATACAATTTGAATATTGTTTTGCAAATTTAGATGTTTTTTAGAAGTTGGCAAAATATTTACATATAAAAAATTAGCTGTATTGTCATTTTTCTTCTAAATCGTATGAATATGAATAATTTTTACTGAATTTTGCAATTATTCTTCTCTATTTGTATATAAACTGTAGTTTTTAGTTTGTTAACGTTCACAATATGTTGTGTGCCCACACCAACAAATGGCATCAGTATTGTAAGGAATAACTTTGTCACAAAACACGCCCTCATTAGTCGATAATTCGCTTCCGGTCAACAATAAAATGCGGCATTTATTTTGTGTTCTGACGTTTTTAATGTATTTTTGCAAAAAATAGAGATTTACCGCTAATGTATACACTAATCATACTAACACCTTAATATATATACATCAGTACTGTCTCAGAAAATCTAAAGTTATGCAAACAAGATGTCACTTGTCAGTTCTCGCCCTTAAGCAGGCAGAGAAGTATGGAGAGCGCGAAGCCTTCACGTATAAGGATTTCGGCGGTTCGGTGTGGAAGACCATGAGCTATAGCCGCTTCGCCACTCTTGTGAAGGAGGCCAGCAATGCCCTCCTCAATCTCGGCGCCAAGCCTCAGGACGCCATCGGCGTGTTCTCGCAGAACTGCATCCAATACCTCATCACCGACTTCGGTGCCTACGGCGTGCGTGTCATGTCCGTACCGTTCTACGCGACCTCTTCCGAGCAGCAGATACAATATATGATTAACGATGCGCAGATTCGCTTCCTCTTTGTCGGCGAGCAGGAGCAGTACGACAAGGCACACCGCATATTCCCGCTCTGCCATTCGCTGGAGCGCATCATCGTATTCGATCGCAGCGTGCGAATCAGCTCGCACGACCCTGCAGCCCTCTACTTTGACGACTTCCTTAAGCTCGGTCAGGGACTGCCACGCCAGACAGAAGTGGAGGCGCTTTACAAGCAAGCCAACAATGAAGATATATGCAACATCCTCTACACTTCAGGCACAACCGGCGAGTCGAAAGGCGTGGTGCTGACATACGGACAGTATGACGCAGCCTTGATTGCAAACGACGAGGCTGTACCCATCCGCGACAAGGACCGCACCATACAGTTCCTGCCCGTTACGCACATCTTCGAGCGCGGATGGTCTTACCTATGTTTCTCGGAAGGATCGCACATCATCATCAATACCGACCCCCACGAGATACAGCAGTCAATGCGTGAGACCCATCCCACCAGCATGTCGTCAGTGCCACGCTTCTGGGAGAAGGTTTATCAGGCAGTGAAGGACAAGATTGACCGTTCGAGCCCCATGCAGCAGAAGCTCTTCCGCCACGCCCTTGAGGTGGGCCGCCGCTACAACATAGACTGCAAGAGCCAGGGCCGCCGCCCGTCTCCGATATTAGCGATGGAATACAAGCTCATGGACAAGCTTGTCCTTCGTCTCGTCCGCAAGCAGATTGGCCTTGAGAACTCACACATCTTCCCGACAGCAGGAGCGACAGTATCGCCTGAAGTGGAACGCTTCGTTCATTCTGTAGGTATCAATATGGTTGTGGGCTACGGTCTGACGGAGAGTCTTGCCACCGTATCGTGCGACCGCGACAATATGCCTTACACCATCGGTTCGGTGGGTCGCCCCATCAAGGGCATCGAGGTGAAGATCGATGAAAACGACGAGATTCTGCTCAAGGGTCCGACCATCACACGTGGCTACTACAAGCGCGACGCTGCAAACGCAGCCGCCTTCACCGAGGACGGCTACTTCCGCACGGGCGATGCCGGATACATCAAGGACGGCGAGCTGTTCCTCACGGACCGCATCAAGGACCTCTTCAAGACCAGCAACGGCAAGTATATCGCTCCGCAGATGATTGAGTCGCTCGTCCTCGTGGATAAGTTCGTTGACCAGATTGCCATCATCGCCAACGAGCGCAAGTTCGTTTCGGCACTCATCGTACCGGAGTTCCGTCTGCTCGAAGACTGGGCGAAGGACAACGGCGTAGAAGTGGAATCAAGAGAGCAGCTTTGCCAGAATCCGAAGATCATAAAGATGATGACAGAGCGCATACACACACTGCAGCAGCAGCTTGCTCCCTACGAGCAGATAAAGCGCTTCACGCTCATAGCACACCACTTCTCTATGGAGAGCGGCGAGCTGACCAACACGCTCAAGATTCGTCGACCCGTAATCTACAAGAACTTCAAGGAAGTGATTGACAAGATGTATGAGTGTTAGGCGGCATTCTGCCGCAATTAGGAATTAGGAGTTAGGAATTAGGAATTGATAGATAATTCAAAAATCAAAACTCAGAAATGATAACAGCCGATCAGCTAAAGGATGTGATGGAGCGCACTGAAGCACTCCATCATTATCTTAATATCGACAAGAAGCGCGTGGAGTTCGAGGAAGAACAGCTCCGCACACAGGCTCCAGACTTCTGGGAAGACCAGAAGTACGCAGAGGAGCAGATGAAGAAAGTGAAGACGCTCGAGAAATGGATAAAGGGATACGAGAACGTGAAGCGTCTTGCAGACGAACTGCAGCTCGCCTTCGACTTCCATAAGGACGAACTCGTCACGGAAGAGGAAGTAGACGACGATTACGCCAAGGCGGTGAGCGCCATTGAAGACCTCGAGCTTATGAATATGCTCCGACAGAAGGAGGACCCCATGGACTGCGTCATGAAAATCAATTCAGGTGCCGGCGGCACGGAGAGCCAGGACTGGGCGCAGATGCTCATGCGTATGTATATGCGCTGGGCGGAGGCTCACGGATATAAGGTTACCATCAGCAACATTCAGGAAGGCGACGAGGCTGGCATCAAGAGCGTCACCATGGAGATAGAGGGCGGCGAGTATGCCTACGGATTCCTCAAGAGCGAGAATGGCGTACACCGTCTCGTCCGCGTATCGCCATTCAATGCCCAGGGCAAGCGAATGACTTCCTTCGCTTCCGTATTCGTATCGCCACTCGTAGACGACACCATCGAAGTGTATGTCGACCCGTCCAAGATATCTTGGGACCTCTTCCGTTCAGGCGGAGCCGGTGGTCAGAACGTCAACAAGGTGGAGACGGGCGTACGTCTCCGTTATCAGTATGTCGACCCCGACACTGGCGAGGAGGAGGAAATCCTCATCGAGAACACGGAGAGCCGCAAGCAGCTCGAAAACCGTAACAACGCCATGCGACTCCTCAAATCACAACTCTACGACCGCGCCATGAAGAAACGCCTTGAGGCGCAGGCTAAGATTGAGGCAGGCAAGAAGAAGATTGAATGGGGCAGCCAGATACGCTCCTATGTCTTTGACGACCGCCGCGTAAAGGACCACCGCACCAACTATCAGACCACGGACGTGGACGCTGTGATGGACGGCAAGATTGACGGATTCATAAAGGCATACCTCATGGAATTCCCGACAGTGGAAGACGCATAAGTCAGATATGTAAAAATCAAATCTTAAAAATCATACAACTATGAGCCAGCAAAGCAAAATCAAGCGTGAGAAATACGCTAAGGAACAGGAGAAGAAGGGAAAGAAAGTCGTGGAAAGCATTTTCTGGTTGCTCGTCCTCGGAGGAGCGGCTTTCGCCATCTGGACCTGCATGAACGCATAACAAAAAATGCAAGTAAACAAATAAAACATTAGGTAAGAAAATGAGCGGATTTGAGATAGAACGTAAATTCCTCATTCGGGAAGGCGGCAACTATAAGGATGCCGCCTTTTCGTGTAGTCGGATAAAGCAGGGATATATGCCCTGCGAAACTGCCACCGTACGTGTCCGTACCCGCGACGACAGCGCATGGCTGACCATCAAGAGCCATAGCGACGCAGCCGGACTCTCGCGCTACGAGTTTGAGAAAGAGATAACCATCGACGAAGCCGAGCACCTCTACCAGCTCTGCCGCGGAGGAGTGATCGACAAGAAACGATGGCTGGTGAAGAGTGCGGACGGACGACACACCTTCGAGATTGACGAGTTCTTCGGCGACAACGAAGGACTGACAGTTGCGGAGGTGGAGCTTGGCGCGGAGGACGAAACCTTCGAGCGTCCCGACTTCCTCGGCGAGGAGGTGACGGGCGACCGCCGCTACTATAATTCAGAACTTATAAAATCGCCATACAGTACATGGGCTCATAAAAAACAAAAGTAAAAAGTAAGAAGATTATGGATAATAACAGAACACCGGTGCTTCTGCTCACCGGATATCTTGGAAGCGGAAAGACAACACTCCTCAATCGTATACTTGCCAACAAGCAAGGCATCAAGTTCGCCGTCATCGTCAATGACATCGGCGAAGTGAACATCGACGCCACACTCATCGAGAAGGGTGGCATTGTGGGAGAGCAGGACGACAATCTCGTGGCTCTCCAGAACGGATGCATCTGCTGCACACTGAAGATGGACCTCGTACAGCAGCTCAGCGACATCGTGTCGCAGCAGCGCTTCGACTATATTGTCATCGAAGCAAGCGGCATCTGCGAGCCGGCTCCAATCGCACAGACCATCAGTGCCTATCCGCGCATCTATCCCAACCTCGCCACTAAAGGCATTGCTAAGCTCGACTCCATCGTCACCGTCGTTGACGCACTGCGCCTCAAGGACGAGTTTGCCGGAGGCGACGACCTCACAAAGGACAACATCGGTGAGGAAGACCTCGCCAGCCTCGTCATACAGCAGGTGGAGTTCTGCAACAAGATTCTCCTCAACAAGGCTTCGGAGGTCACTCCCGAAGAGCTTGCCCGCATAAAGGCTATACTGCGCGAGCTTCAGCTGCACGCCGACATCATCACATGCGACTATTGCGACGTCAATCTTGACAAGCTGCTCAATACCGACGAATTCAACTTCCAGAAGGTTGCCACATCTGCAAGATGGATTGAGGGCATCGAAAGCCAAGAAGAGGAGGAGGAAGAACATCATCACCACGACCATGACGACCATGACGACGATGACCACGATGAGCATCATCATCATGACCACGAGGATCATGACCATTGCCACTGCCATCACCACCATCACGGATTGGAGAACGAGGAAGAGGGCGAAGCTCTCGAATACGGCATCGGCACCTTCGTCTACAAGCGCCGCCGTCCGCTGGACATGAACAAGTTCGACTACGTTGTCACAAAGAAATGGCCTAAGAGCGTCATCCGCTGCAAGGGTCTCTGCTACTTCAAGGGCGAGGAGAACATCTGCTACGTATTCGAGCAGGCTGGCAAGCAGATTGAGATGCGCAACGCCGGACAGTGGTATGCCACAATGCCTGAGGAAGAGCTTCGCGAGGTGATGAAGCAGAACCCAGGACTGGCACGCGACTGGGACGAAACTTACGGCGACCGCATGCAGAAGATAGTGTTCATCGGACAGAACATGAACCGTGAGGAAATAGAGAAAGACCTCGACTTCTGCCTCACCGACTAACATACACGAATAAAGACATTACATTTATATATATAAAGTAACCAGATGAGACTCATCATTCGCATCACACGGACCACCATATCCTTCACGGCGCCCAACACCGTGATAGAGGGACAGACCGACTTCGAGCAGTACAGCATGAAGACGGGCATATCCGTGGCTGCAAACATGAGGCAGGCGCTTGCCGACTGCCGACTGCTGCAGGTCCACACCTCGCCTACACAGAACGGACAGACCATGCCGTCGCAGTATCATCCCGTGTTCAGTCAGGTAAGGGTCTACGTCGATACGCCGCTCCTCCTCATACCCGCGGAGGAGTTCGACGCTGACGCCGCTCCCCTACTCTATCATCACGTCAACACCACCTGCGAGAACGACGACGTCGACACCGTACAGATCCCTGCCGCCAATGTCGTGGCAGCCTTCGCCGTGGGCAAGGACCTGCGCTTCGTGCTCACGGAGCGTTTCCTGCACGTCGAGTTCCTACATCTGCTCGGTCCCGTCATCACAGAGTTCAGCCGCTTCGCCTCGGGAGGATTCCAGGAGAAGATGTTCTGCTACTTCCATGACCGCCGCGTCGACATCTTCTCGTTCCGCAAGGGACGTCTGAGGATAAGCACCTCCTTCGAGACCTCCACAACCGAAGATTCAGCCTACTACATCCTCAACACATGGCAACAGCTTGGCATGCGCAAGACGGACGTACTCTGTCTGTCGGGCAACATCACCGGACACGAGGCGCTGCTCAACATGCTGAAGCAGTTCGTGCGAAACATCAAGCACGTCAACATCTGATTACACATTATAATATATATATAGAAAAGAAGAACAATATGCGAATAATAACAGGAATATACAAGGGTCGCCACTTCGACATTCCCCGATCCTTCAAGGCACGACCCACCACCGACTTCGCCAAGGAGAACATCTTCAACGTCATCGGCGGATACGTCGACCTTGACGGTGCCAACGCTCTCGACCTCTTTGCAGGCACGGGCAGCATATCGCTCGAGATGCTGTCGCGCGGTTGCTCGCCGGTGATAAGCGTGGAGGCAGACCGCGACCACGCCTCGTTCATCCGCGAGTGTATGAAGAAGATATCTGCCGACCGCGACAACATCCTCATCCGCGGCGACGTATTCCGCTTCATCCGCACCTGCAAGCAGCAGTTCGACCTCATCTTCGCCGACCCACCCTACGCCCTGCCCGAACTGCCAACCATCCCCGGCCTCATCCTCGAAAAGAAGATGCTCAAGCCCGGCGGTCTCCTGGTCTTCGAGCATGGCAAGAAGAACGACTTCAGCTCCATCCCCGGCTTCATCGAACACAGAGCATACGGCAGCGTCAACTTCTCGCTATTCAGAACACCCGAGGAAGAATGAGGAGTTAGGAATGAGGAATTAGGAATTACGAGTTAGGAATTAGGAGTTAGGAATTGCTCTTGGCTTCGCCTACGATTTTTAATTTTACAGTAGCGGAGGTCTATGGTCTCCGCAGCATACAATCATACTAATACAATAAATATTTATAATGAGTATTAGGCTTGGTGCTGCGGAGGCCAGAGACCTCCGCTACTTGTTTATCCATATCTCCTTTTTTATATTCTTCATTAACTAATTCGTTGATTTAATTTGTTGTTTTGCTGAGATTTATGTAATTTTGCCAACGTTACAAGCTAATCACAAAAAATCAATATAGTTATATGAAGAAAATCATCGCAATGCTCTCATTGGCTCTTGCTGCAAGCACCACATTTGCAGTGCCCGCAAAGCAGGCCAAGAAGACACTGACGCTCGCTGACGGCACACAGGTTGTGGCAACACAGATGGGCGACGAGTACATGAACTGGTGGCAGGCCGACAACGGCATGCGCTACGTGGAAAGCCAGGACAAGGAAGGCGTTTACGAAGCTGCCAATATGGACGTAATGGCAGCTCATGCCCAGATGCGCCGCGCCATCATCGGCGAGAAGCGTGCCAAGCGCCTCAACTCTGTAGTCAAGCCCGTCAATATGTCATTCTCAAGCGGACAGCAGAGAGTACAGATTGGCGACGAGCACATCACTTACACAGGCAAGAAGAAGGGCATCATCATACTCGTACAGTTCCCCAACCAGAAGTTTGAGACTGGTCACGACAACGCATACTATAAGATGGTGGCTAACGAGAAGGGACTCACTCACGAGGACGGATACGTAGGATCTGTCACCGACTACTTCCTCTCACAGAGTAACGGTCAGTTCGAGCTCGACTTCGACATCGCAGGTCCGTACACACTCTCACATACCTCATCATACTACGGCAAGAACGATGGCGCTAACATCGACACAAAGGTGGGATATATGATCAAGGAAGGCTGCGACGCTGCCGTGGCTGACGGATTCAACTTCAACGACTACGACTGGGACGGCGACGGCTATGCAGACCAGGTGTTCGTGCTCTACGCAGGTCTCGGCGAGGCTTCAGGCGGTGATGCCAAGACTGTATGGCCGCACGAGTATCAGATAAGATACACATGTGTGGGCAAGGTGCTCAACTACACGGCAGAGGGCAAGGGCAAGGTGGACACATACGCTTGCGCCAACGAGATGGAGCGTGTCATCAACAATGCAACCGGCACATACACCAACGAGCTCAAGCTCGCAGGTATCGGAACCATCTGCCATGAGTTCTCTCACTGCCTCGGATTCGCCGATATGTACGACACCAGCTCTAACGGCGGCAACTACGGTATGGGCTTCTACGACGTAATGAGCGCCGGTTCATACAACGGCGGCGGCTTCACTCCATGTAACTACACTGCTTACGAGCGTATCTACGCAGGATGGACAGAGCCTATCGTCCTCGACGAGCCGGCTACCATCAAAGCCATGCAGAGCTCTGAGGACTATGGACGTCCCTTCATCCTCTATAACGACAAGCATCCAGACGAGTTCTACACCCTTGAGAACCGTCAGAAGAAAGGTTGGGACGCTGAGCTCTACGGCAGCGGTCTTATGATCACACACGTTGACTATGACCAGACCAAGTGGGGCATCAATCAGGTTAACGCTTCTGCATCTGACCACCAGCGCTGCACCATCTTCCATGCTGATAACGACGCTGACGGAACAGTACTGGAGAGCATCAAGAACGACCTCTATCCTTACATGTCAGGCGGCGTACCTCTCAACGACGAGCTTACTGACGACTCACGTCCTGCTGCAAAGCTCTACAACAAGAACGCGGACGGCACAAAGTATATGGGCAAGCCTATCACTGCCATCAAGAAGAACGTCAACGGCACTATCTCATTTGACGTTATGGGCGGCAACGAGGACAACATCCTTGACAACACCACATCAGAGACTGCCATCAAGGACATCAAGGCTGACACACGCAAGGCTGACAACCGCGTATACAGCATCGACGGACGCTACCTCGGTGACGACATCAACGCTCTCGGCAAGGGTCTCTACATCGTAGGCGGCAAGAAGGAGCTTAAGACTAAGTAATAAAACCAAGGCATCATCACGTTAAGATGCTTTAGAGACCTATAAAGACAAAAAGAAGTCGGAAACAAAAGGGAGAGCGTTCCCAAATGTTTCCGACTTTTTTATGCTCATAATTATAATAAAATCACTATCTTTGCGTCAGCTCACGCTATTGTAATGGCCATTAAATTAATGGCGGTTAAATTAAAATACACTTTTACTTATGAAGTTTTACGACAGAGAAAAAGAACTGCAGATATTACGACGCAATTGGGAGAAGAGCGAGCAGAAGTCGTTCTTCACTGTGATGATGGGCAGACGGCGTATCGGCAAGACTGCCTTGTTGCTGCGTACCCAGAAAGAGCAGCGTATGCTTTATCTGTATGTATCGAAGGACAATGAGCATGTGCTTGTCGAGAAGTTTCAGCGTATGGCGGCGGAAGCTCTCGGACTGCAGATATATGGTCGTATGGAATCGTTCGCACAGTTTTTCGAGACATTGATGCAGTACGGTCGCGACAATCACTTCACTCTTGTGCTTGATGAGTTTCAGAATTTGCTGAAGGTCAATCCTGCCATTCCCAGCCACATACAGGATATATGGGACCGTTATCATACGTCCACCCACGTGAATCTTATAGCCTGCGGCAGCATCTTCAGCATGATGCACAAGATTTTCGATAACGACGACGAGCCGCTTTACGGTCGCAAGGACTGTGAGATACGGTTGCGTCCGTTCCGCATTGCTGTCATAAAGGAGATATTGCGCGACTACAATCCTGACTACACATCAGAGGACTTGCTGTGTCTGTATATGCTCACCGGTGGTGTGGCAAAGTATATCGGTCAGTTGATGGATGCAGGAGCTACCACCAAGGACCAGATGCTCGAATGGGTGACAGCCACGGGCAGCCCCTTCCTCAGCGAAGGCATAGAGCTGATAATGGCAGAGTTTGGCAAAGACTATTCCAATTATCTCAGCATACTGCAGCTGATTGCAGGAGGCATGACCGTGCAGAATCAGATAGACAATATCATCGGCAAGAATACCGGCACGTACCTGAAGAATCTCCATGAGGACTACAACTACATAAACCGTCTGCTGCCGATGTTCAGCAAGCCTGGCAACCGAAATATCCGCTGGACTATGGACGACTGCTTCTTCCGTTTCTGGTTTCGCTTCATACTGCCCAACCAGAACATCATAGAGATGGAGCGAAACGACCTGTTGCTCGAAATCGTACAGCGCGACTATTGTGACTATACCGGCTTGGTGCTTGAGCAGTACTTCCGTCAGCGCATAGCAGAGGAGGAACGCGTAACGGCAGTCGGCAATTATTGGGATCGTCAAGGCAACAACGAGATAGACCTCATCGCCCTAAACGACATAGACCGTACGGCTCTTGTAGCTGAGGTGAAGCGCAATCCAGAGAGATATAAGGAGCATGTCCTGAAAGAAAAGTTCGAGACCATACGCCGCGAATTTGCTAAATACAAAGAGGTGAAACTTATCGGGCTGTCGATGAAGGATATGTAGTCCACGACTCTATGTTCCTTCTGTCTGCCGAGAAGTTTATTCCGACCTTATATATCTTCCTGCCATCCCCGGCAAAGGTTGCGGCATAATCCTTCTTGCTGATTACTCTTCGGCATCCTTGTCCCCCATGTTGTCCGGTGCATAATAGCGGAACAGACTGTTGGAGAAGCCTTGCTTTACCTCCGAATTCGGGAAGCCGAGCTTGAATATCTTGCTTCTGCGGTTATATCCCTTAATGGTGAGATATCCGCTTTGATAGAGCACCGGCACGGGGTCGGTGATGTTCTCCGTTGGAGTGTCAAAGCGGTCGGCTGTGGCTATGATATCGTCCAGGTCGAGCATGTCCAGATGCTTCTCCTGCAACAGCTCGATTAGGAAGGTCGGTGTGCCGGTGGAGAACCAATAGTCGCCGAAGTCATTACTGTCTAAAGTGCAGAACAGGCTGTACGGATTGTATATGTCCTCGCCGTTTCCGCTGAAATGATAGCCGTCATAATGGTGCTTAAGCTCTGCCAGAGCCTCATCATACGTCATATCGTTGTTCTCAGCCAAATCACGTATATCGTCCTTGAATAAGCTGAGGAGTTCGTTCTCGCTGACACCGCAGATGGCGCTATACTTGTCCTGCATGCTGATGTTCGTGATATTGTTCAGTTCGCTGAAGATGCTAAGCTGGCTGAACTTGGAGATGCCCGTCAGAAATACGAAGCGCAAGTATTTCTCCTCACCCTTCAACGGACTGATGAAGTTGCGCATTATATTTCTGATCTGACATTGCAGTTCCTTGTCCTTCATCGAGTCATGCATTGGCGCGTCGTATTCGTCAATGAGCACCACCACCTCTTTGCCAGTTTGGGCATAGGCAGCCTCAATGATGTTCTGCAGTCTGACGTTATACGCTTTCGAAAATTCCGCATTGAGCGAATACTTCGTCTCGTATTCCGCCAGCATACTATTGAGTGTGGCATGTAAGGATGTCAGATCATAGAACTTGCCTTTGCTTATGTCGAGGTGGATGACGGGATGTTCGTTCCATTCCGTTTCCAGTTTTTCCATTGCCAATCCTCCGAACAGTTTTTTCCTTCCTTCGAAATAAGCCTGGAGCGTAGTGACAAGCAAAGACTTTCCGAATCGTCTCGGTCGACTCAGAAAGCAATATTTGTTCTCATTCGCCAGTTCATAAGCCAGCGCCGTCTTGTCCACGTACACATACTGTCCCTTTATGATGTTTTCGAAGGTCTGTATTCCAAGAGGATATTTCCTGTTCTTCATAAGCGTCTTTTGTTCTATAATCCAACGGTGTAAAGATAAAACAAATTACTGATATGGCAAAATATTTCTCGCTATTAGTGTTTTCTCCAGTTTTTATCAAGAATAGAATTTAGACATCATCATAAAAGAAAAATAAAATTTTAGCCGTAACTTTGCATGGTTAAAATCAATATTAATGAAAAGAAACATTATATACCTTGTTTTATTCGTCACAGTATTAATATCATCATGCCAAAGCAATCATGATAAACGAATCCCAGCAGCGCTTTCTCTTGCAGAGAGCGGCAGACCTGACAGTGCCCTCATACAACTTAATAAAATAGACCAATCAATGTTGTCAGATTTGGACATGGCTATGTATTCGCTTGCTTATACAATGGCACAAGACAAAACAGGTATTGATATAGACAATGATTCTCTTATAAGAACGGCTTATACATATTATTATAATAGACCGGAAGATTCTCTATATGCCAAGAGTCAGTATTATATGGGGAAATATTATGCACTCAATGACAGTAGCGAAAAAGCACTTCAGTGTTTCAGAAAATCAATAGTGATAGCAAAAAGAAAACACGACTATGACACACAGTGCTTATCACTGTTTCAACAATCGTTAATTTTAAGAGAGTATGACCCAGACAAGGCGATGTTATGTGCGAAAGCTGCAAATTCTATATATAATAATCTGAAAGGTTCAAAGTTGTCCAATAAGGCATATTATCTTTTGAATCTTGCAGAATGTATAAGTTATAAAGATGACAATCCTAACATCTGTATATCACTTGCAAGAAAGGCGATAAGATATGCTATACAGTCGAAAGATTCCGTTACTATCTCTAACTCATATCAAGACTTGGCTTCCTTCTATGCGTTAGGAGGTAATATTACGTTGGCACTGAAAGCCACATCAGAATCCCTGAGATATAATAACAAAGACGATTTCTCAAAAATCTTTGCTCTATCCTTAATTCCGCAACACTATTATAAATTAAACTTTTTAAATACCTGAGCAACA
>OIXX01000446.1_pt1 | contig 25861 bp, 19 predicted proteins | sample 1588161 | NCBI WGS metagenome assembly OIXX01 (sample SAMN03283274) | human gut metagenome | biome: human-associated habitat; material: feces | host: Homo sapiens | place: Peru | collected 2012
ATCTGCTCGATCATCCACTTGGTCCAGCCGTAGGGGTTGGTGCAGGCCTTCTTGGGGCTCTCCTCGGTGAGCGGCAGGCTGTCGGGGTCGCCGTAGACGGTGCTCGAGCTCGAGAAGATGATGGACTTGCAGCCGTGGTTGCGCATGACGTCCACCAGCACGAGGGTGTTCTCGATGTTGTTGTGGTAGTACTCGATGGGCTTCTTCACGGACTCGCCCACGGCCTTGAATCCGGCAAAGTGAATCACGCGGTCGATGCGGTGCTCGGTAAAGACGCGCTCCATGGCTTCGCGATCGAGCACATTTGCCTGGTAGAAGGTGAGATTCTCGGCAGCGTCCTCGCCCACGATCTGCTTGACGCGCTCAAGCGCGACCTCGCTGGAGTTGGAAAGGTCGTCTACCACGACGACGCGGTAGCCGCCCTGGAGCAGTTCGACGACGGTGTGCGAGCCGATGAAGCCGGCCCCGCCCGTTACGAGGACGCAGGTATCCTGCGGATCGAGGGTTGTTGACATGGGGTTTCTCCCTTCGCGCAAGGGCACGCAAAGTCTGAACGACGTGCCGGAAAGCAGTATACCGCGCAGCCGTGGGGCGAAGCCGCTCGCCGTTGACTGTTCATGGAGATTAGCGTGTCACCCGTCCGTTGGGGTATGCTGGACGTCGGCATCGCCCAGACATATAAACGAAACATTAAACGGAGTACGTATGTCAAAGCACGCAACCACCAATCGCGAGGAACTCCTGGCGATTTCTTCTGTTAATGCACCCATATCGCGACGCTCAGTCATGCGAGCGCTCTTTGCCGCGGCTGCCGCGGGCGTGCTGTTCGGTCTGCCGCAGCAGGCCGGTGCCGCTCAGGCGACCAAGGAGACGACGGACGCGCTCGCCGCCGCCCAGGCGCAGTTCGACCAGGTTCAGTCACAGCTGGACGGCCTCTCCAACCAGTACGCCAGTCTCTCCGAGGAGCAGGACAAGACGATCGGCAAGATCGAGGACGTCCAGACCAAGATCGACGAGGCTCAGAAGCAGATCGATGCCAAGCAGGCTGAGCTGGAGCAGAAGCAGGAGCAGCTCTCCTCGCGCGTTTCCGACACCTACAAGGGCGGCACGGGAGACGGCCTTGCCCTGGTGCTCTCCTCAACGTCGTTTGAGGAGCTCATCAACAACGTCTACTACGCCAATAAGATCAACGCACGTGATCGGGAGGCCATTCAGGAAGTTCGCCAGATTCAGGACGAGCTGAAGACCCAGAAGGCCGACCTTGAGACCCAGAAGGCCGATCTCGAGAAGCTCAAGGCCAAGCAGGCGAGCCAGCTCGAGCAGATGAAGGCCAAGCAGGAAGAGGTCTCAGACCTGCTGAACGGCCTTTCCGATGAGGTCAAGCAGCTCATGGCCAAGCGCGACGAGGAGCTGCTGGCTTCCGCCAAGGCCGAGGAGGCGGCCGCGGCGGCTGCGGAGGCCGCGAAGAAGGCCCAGCAGCAGCCGAGCGGCGGTGGCTCCTCGAGCGGCGGCGCCAGCAGCGTGACGCCGGGTACCGGCCAGCAGTCGGCCGGAGCCAATGCGCAGCAGCGCGTGGTGAACTCCTGCCACGCTGTTCCGTCCCCCGGCTACGGCCTCTGCGCCGCGTGGGTGAGCTACGTGTTCTCCAACGCCGGCCTCGGCGCCGTGTGGGGCAACGCGTGCGACATGTACAACTCCTGGTGTACCAGCTCCAACAAGAGCGCGCTGAAGGTGGGCATGATTATCGCCGTCTCCACGCACAGCCGTACGTCCGCCGGTCGTATCTACGGCCACGTGGGCATCTACGTGGGCAACAACACCGTGATGGACAACATCGGCTACATCCGCAGCATCAACGTGGACTCGTGGATCTCGTACTTCGGCACCACGGTGACGCCGCGTTGGGGTTGGGCGAACGGCTTGGTGCTCGGCTAACCCGTCGAGCCGGGGTCCCGGATTGGGTGCGGGCGTTCGTCGGGTGCGCGATATATGCGATCGAAGGGGTGGCTTGCCACCCCTTTTTCATGTCGAGCCGAGCTGGACGACGGGATCGTTAGAGCATCAGCCGCAGCGCGATGAGCACCGCAAGGTAGGCGAGCGTGAGTGCGATGAAGGGCGCGTCGCGACGGGCGTTGAGTTTGAGCACGTGGTAGTGCGTGCGCCCGTGCCCGGTGTAGCAGCGGGCGTCCATAGCGCGTCCGAGGTTGTCGGCGTGGCGAAGCGCGCTGGCAAAGAGGGGTACCACGAGCGGCACGCAGGCCCGCGCGTACGCGAGGGCGCTCTTGCCCTCAAGATCCGCGCCGCGAGCAATCTGCGCCACGACGACGTTGTCTGCCTCGGTGGCGAGCGTGGGCACAAAGCGCACCGCGATGGACATGGTGAGCGCCGCTTGGGTTACCGGCACGCCGAAGCGCTCCAAGGGTTTGAGCAGACGCTCGAAGGCATCGCAAAGCGCGGTGGGCGTGGTGGTGAGCATGAGCAACCCGCCCGCAAGCAGCAACAGGAAGAATCGCGTGCTGTAGAGGACCGCTGCCCAGAGTCCGTCCCAGTGAATGCTGAGGATGCCCAGGTGCAGGGTAACCGGTCCGGTCCGCACAAAGAATAGGTTGAAGAGCGAGGTGAAGACCAAGAAGAACGCGATGGGGCGAACCTGCGCGAGCAGGCGGCCGAAGGGTACGCGCGCAGCGGCGATAGCAGCCGTTACCGCTGCCGCGGCGAGCGCGAGCGTGGCCGGCGTGGCGGTGAAGAAGCAGCTCACCATGAACGCGAGGGAGCCCACGAGCTTAACGCGGGGGTCGAGCCGGTGAATGGGGGAATCGGCGGAATAGTACTGGCCGATGCTAACGCGCAGCGCCATGGCGGGCCTCCTCTCCGGTCAGCGCGCAAACGAGCTCGTCGAGGGTGAGGGGGAGCGCGGCGAGCGGCTCGGGATTTCCCGCAGCGGCGAGCGCCCGGGCGAAAGCGAGGGCTGCGGGCACGCCCGGCAGATGCTCGGCGGTGGCGAAGACCTCGTGCGGGGTGCCGTCGGCCACCTTGCGGCCATCCTCGAGAGCCACGATGTGGTCGGCGAGCTCGACGGCGTCTTCCATGGAATGCGTGACGAGCAACAGCGTGGTGCCCCGGCGCTTAAGGTCGAGCAGGAGCTTGCGCACGGTGCGGCGGCCTGCGGGGTCGAGCCCGGCCATGGGCTCGTCGAGCACCAAGATGGGCTGGCGCATGGCGAGGATGCCGGCAAGCGCCACGGAACGCTGCTGGCCGCCCGAGAGGGCGAAGGGAGAGCGCGTGAGCAGCTCGTCGGTAACGGGGAGACCCACCGCGGTGAGCCCCTCCTCCACGCGAGTGCGGACTTCCTCCTCGGAAAGCCCGAGGTTGCGGGGGCCGAAGGCAACGTCGTCAAAGACGGTCTCGGCGAAGAGCTGGCGTTCGGGCAGTTGGGACACATAGCCCACGCGGGAGCGCAGGGCACGGCGCCGGGAAAGGTCGCCGGTGCCGATGCCATCCACGACCACATGTCCCGAGCTGGGAGCCTTGAGGGCGCAGGCGAGTTCGACAGTGGTCGACTTGCCGGAGCCCGTGCGGCCTACGAGCGCGGTGAGCGTGCCGGGGCGCACGGCGAACGAGAGGTCGTCCACGGCGAGCGGGCCGACCTCTTTGGACGCGCGGCGCTGCCAGAAGTGCGGCTTCTTGCGCGCCGAGCGGGCGCTGGCGTAAGAGAACGAGACGCGATCGAAGGCGAGGGCGGCGCCAGGGCCGGCGTGCGCCTCGGCAACGCCGGTTTCCACATGCTCCGCTGCGGGCGCACCGTTCTGACCGTGCGAGCACGTTGAAGTGAGAGCGCGGACCAGCTCATCGGTATCCGCGGTGAGGGGAACGTCCCGGCCTGCCGCGCGCAGGCGGTCGGCGAGCTGCAGCCTAAAAGGCAGCTCGAGTCCGAGCTGCTGGGCGGTTTCTTGCTGCTGGAATACCTGTTCGGGTGTTCCTTCCAGCGCCACGCGGCCGCGTTCCATCACGATGACTCGATCGGCCTCGAGCGCGTCATCCATGAAATGCGTGATGTGCACGATGGTGATACCGCGCCGCGCGAGCGAGTGGATGATGCCCTGGATCGCGCGGTGGCCTTCGGCGTCGAGCATGGCGCACGGTTCGTCGAGTACCAGGATGCGCGGCTCCATGGCGAGCGCGCCGGCGATGGCGATGCGCTGCTTCTGGCCGCCGGATAAGTCGGCCGGATCGGCGTGGGCAAGGCGTGCCATGCCCACGGCTTCGAGAGCGTTGTCCACGCGCGCGGCTATCTGGGGTGCCGACACGCCGAGGTTCTCCGGGCCGAAGGCCACGTCATCGGCTGCGATGCTCGTGACCATCTGGTCCTCAGGATGCTGGAAGACCATGGCAACTTGGCGGCGGATGGCCGGGGCATCCTCAGACGCGGCGGAATCAAGGCCCAGGACGCGGACGGTGCCGGCGCTGGGCACGAGCAGCGCGTTCAGCATCTGGGCCAGCGTGGACTTTCCCGATCCGTTGCCGCCGAGGATGCATACGTGCTCCCCGGCGTGGATAGAAAGGGATACCCCGGCCAGCGCCTCTGCGGCGGCACCGGGGTATGAGAAGCGAACGTTGTCGAGGCTGATCAGAATGTCTTCGTTCATCGTTCCAAAAAAACAGGGCGCCCTCCGCGGGGAAGGCGCCCTTGGGTCGAGGTTAGGCGTGGCTCAGGTTACCGTCGTGCGGCGCATCCGTCTGAGCAGTAAGAACGTTCATGCAGGGGGAGAGGAGCACCTGGCCGGCAACGACCGTGATGGCCATCTTGAGCGCGTTGAAGGGCAACAGGATGGGGATGATCATGGCCACGACCTGCTCAACGCTGACTGCGCTGTAGAGCGGCGTGATGACGAGGTTCGCCGCGCAGGAAGCGATGATGGCGAGGATGGCACCCACGGCCATGCCCGCCACGGAGCCTGCGCGCGTACGACCGGAGCGATCGTAGATGAGCGCCGAGGGAATCACCAGGCACAGCGTGTTGAGCACGCCCATGAGCGCGCCGAACGGGTCGAGGAACATGTCGGGCACCCACGAGAGGATGGTGACGCCCGCGCCGAGCTGCGGGCCAAAGGCAAGCGCGGCGATCAGGCAGACGATGCCTGACGGGTCGAACTTGAGGTAGGGCGCCGCCGGGAAAATGGGCACCTCCACAAAGCGGATGATGAGTGCCGCGGCCGTGAAGAGACCGGCGAGCGCGATGCGCTTGGTGTTGATAGAGCTGTTCATAGTGAAGAAGCCTCCGTTTCTTCCTTCCGGACTGTAACCGTCGGCCCTGGAATCTCACCAGGTCAGCCGCTCTTCGCGGGTCGCGGGCTTCTGGCATCGCATGGACGCGGCCAGTTACCGCCGGTGGGGAATCTCACCCCGCCCTGAAACATTGCGCCATCAATATACCCCTTTGGGTATAGTCAAGCCTGTGCGTTTTATGACAATTTGGCACCGGAGGTTTCCATGCACGAATACGACGGCTTTTCCGACGAGGTCCTGTGCGCGCTCGGCGCGGCGGCGGGCGAGGACGACGTGCTCATGGTGGAGCCCATGCGCGAGCACACCACGTTCAAGATCGGCGGCCCGGCCGACGTGCTGGTGACGCCCCATACGGACGAGGCGCTGGTGAAGGTGCTGAACATCTGTTCCATCGCGGAGTCCCCGGTACTCGTGGTGGGCAATGGCTCCGACCTCCTGGTGAGCGACCGGGGCGTGCGCGGCGCCGTGGTGCTCCTGCGCGACAACTTTGCGGGTATCGAGGTGGACGCGGAGCGCGGCCGCGTGACCGCCCAGGCAGGAGCCCTGTTGCGCGACGTGGCGATGGCGGCGGCCGACGCCGGCCTCGCGGGCTTGGAGCCGCTCTCGGGCATCCCCGCCACGGTGGGTGGCGCGTGCTTCATGAACGCCGGCGCCTACGACGCGCAGACCTCCGATGTGCTCGAGTCTATGCGCGTGTACGTGCCGGGCGGCGTGGGCGAGAAGGGCTTCGTGCGTGAGCTTCCAGTGGAGGAGCTGCACATGGGCTACCGCAAGAGCCGCGTGGCGGACGAGGGGCTGGTGGTCATCTCGGCCACGTTCAAGCTGGTGCCGGACATGCCGGCGAGCATCCGCGGCCGCATGGACGAGTACCAGCGCCGTCGCGAGGAGAAGCAGCCGCTCGAGATGCCGAGCGCGGGCTCCACGTTCAAGCGCCCGGCGGGGCACTTCGCCGGCAAGCTCATCCAGGATGCGGGCCTTGCCGGAGCGAGCGTGGGCGGAGCGCAGGTCTCGACCAAGCATTGCGGGTTCGTGGTCAACACGGGTGGCGCCACGGCGGCCGACGTGCGCGGGCTGATCGAGCACGTGCAGGACGAGGTGCGCCGCCAGTTCGGCGTGGACCTGGAACCCGAGGTCCGCATGGTCGGTCAGTTCTAGGCTTCGGCGGTGTCGCCTCGTCCACTTGGGGCGGCACCGCGTGCGGCCGGCGGGAGTCGGCTGCCTGCACGCTTCGGCGCACAGCAGCTAGACCGTCAGGAACACCATCACGATGATGAGCGCAAAGCCGGCGATGTCCGTCGGCGCGAACACGGTGCCCAGCGTGACGGCGCTCGTGATGGTGGCCGAGATGGGCTCGATGGTGCCGAGCAGGCTCGCGCGCATGGAGCCCACGTCCTTCACGCCCTGCATGTAGAGCAGGTAGGCGAGGAACGAGCCGATGACCACCAGGCCAAAGAGCGCCAGCCAGCCGTCGGTCTGGAGCGCCGGCACGTTTTGCCAGGGATGCACCACCAGGCTGGACGCAACGCCCGCCGAGAGCATGGCGGAGCCGGTGACGATGTTCGAGCCGTAAACGGGCAGGATGCGCGCGGGCAGGATCGTCATGGCGGCGGCGCCCACGGCGCAGAGGAGTCCCACGGCAAGGCCTGCGGGTGGGATGGAGAGGTTGCCCGGATTGCCGCCCGTTGCCAGCAGGTACGTGCCCGCGAGTGCCAGCGCGATGCCCAGCACCTCGCGGCGGCGGGGCGCGCGCCTGCCGCGCAGGCAGGAGACGGCGAGGATGATGAGCAGCTGCAGGCACTGCAGGCAGGACGGTGGCGGTGCCGGCGTTGGTCAGGCGCACCGAGGCAAGGTAGAAGAACTGGTTGAAGAGCACGCCGCCCGCGGCAAAGACGAGAAGCTCGCGGCGGTGCGCCGGGGTGGTCCAGAGCTTGATGAGCCGCGCGCGGTCAAAGATGAGCGCGATGATGATGAAGAGCAGGCCCGAGAACACCTGGCGCACGCTCATGAGCCAGGCGGTATCCACCTGATAGTGCTCAAAGAGGTAGCTCGCGCAGGTGCCGGAGAACCCCCAGAAGGTGCCGCCGACGAGCGTGGCGATCGTGCCCGCGATGAGCGTGCGGGCTTCCTGGTCGTTGAGACGCTCGCGCCAGGTGCGCCGCGCGGCGCGGGAGGCGGCGTCCGTGCCGGCGCTCGGCATGGCGGAAGGCTCTGTGGCTGCATCCACGATGGACTTCGTATCCGTGGCTCCTTCAACAGCCCCCGAAACCGTCAGTTCTGCCATGACGTCTAGCCCCGCCTCGTTCGGTACCCCTGTGTGCGTCCTCACCATATCGCATGCGCAACGGTGCATAATCGAGGGTGAAAAAGTCGGTTTGCCCAGCTAAAGCACGCGCTGGGCAAACGGTTGCGCAACGTGTGCAAAGCGTGAACGGGCAAGGGGAGCGCGCTCCGTCAGTTCCGTGCGTTGCCGCGGGGACCTTTGGGTAAGCTAGGGGGCGTGAACGTGACCGAGAAGGAGACCCCTATGTCCGATACCCCTGCGCGCGACCGCGCGGCCGCCCTGTTGAAGCCCGCGATCGAGAGCGGTGAGACCCTCCATGGCTTCGTTGTGGAGCGCACGGAGAGCATTCCCGAGCTCGACGCCGACGCCTACGTGCTCCGCCACGTTGGCTCGCGCGCCCGCTTGCTCTACCTGGCCTGCGAAGACGAGAACAAGGCCTTCGCCATCGGCTTTAAGACCCCGCCCACGGATTCCACGGGCGTCTTCCACATTCTCGAGCACTCGGTGCTCTGCGGATCCGCCAAGTTTCCGGTGAAGGAACCCTTCGTGGACCTCATCAAGAGCTCGATGCAGACCTTCCTGAACGCCATGACCTATCCGGATAAGACCGTCTACCCGGTGGCGACTACCAACGAACAGGATCTCCTGAACCTGATGAACGTGTACCTGGACGCGGTGCTGAATCCGGCCATCTACACCAAGCCGACGATCTTTCAGCAGGAGGGCTGGCACCTGGAGCTGGACGAGCCGGCGGAGGGCGGCGTGGCCACGTCTGTCGATGCCGCGACCGCGCACGTGAACGGCGTGGTCTACAACGAGATGAAGGGTGCGCTCTCGGACCCGACGAGCGTGCTGGACGACGCGGTGAACGAGGCACTCTTCCCCGATACGGCGTATTCGTGCGAGAGCGGTGGCGACCCCAAGCATATCCCCGAGCTCACCTACCAGCACTTCCTAGATACCCATGCGCGCCATTACAACCTGGCGAATAGCTACATCACCCTCTACGGCGACCTGGACGCGGATCGGGTGCTCGGTTTCTTGGACGAGCGCTACCTGTGCGACGAGGTGCGCGCCCGCGATGCCGAGGCGCGGCGCGCGGCGTCGCCCGACGCGGCTGAGCTGGACCGCGCAGTAGCCGCCGGTCCCAACCCACTGCCCTGGCAAAGCCCCGTCGTCTGCGAGTACACTCGCCGCGAGATGCCCACCACGCCCGAGAACGCGCTCGTTGGCCTGGCCTACGTGCTCGGCGGTCGCGGCGCGCTCGACCGCAAGCGCGTGATCGGCGCGGACATCCTCTTCGAGGCGCTGCTCGGTTCCAACGAGGCGCCGGTGAAGAAGGCGATTCTCTCCGCGGGGCTCGGCGGCAACGTGCTGAGCTATACCGAGGCGTCGGTCCAGCAGCCGTACGAGATGATCGTGCTGCAGGGGGCGCATGAGAATGTGGCCCGTGAGCTGCGCCGGGTGGTGGAGGACGAGTGCCGCCGCCTGGTGGGGGAGGGCATTCCGCGCAATCGCCTGGAAGCGGTGATCTCGAGCAATGAGTTCGACCTGCGGCAGCGCGACTACGGTACGGCCGACGGCGTGGTCATCGCCTGCGACGCGCTCTCCACGTGGCTCTACGATGACGATGCCGCCACGCTCGCGCTTGGATACGGGCCGGTGTACGCGGAGCTGCGCCGCGAGCTCGACGGTTCGTACTTCGAGAACCTGCTGCGCGAGATCGTGCTCGAGAGCGACCATTTCGCGCTCGTGGACCTGGTGCCCGTGGAGGCTGCGGACACGGGCGAGGCCGGCACCTCGGTGGAGGTTGCGGATGCGGCGCGGGTGGAGGCGGACGTGGCCGCCTTGCGCGCCGCTCAGGAGGCGGAGGACACGCCGGAGGCCCGCGCCACGCTGCCGCGCCTGCACGTGGCGGATATCGGCCCCGCGCGTCCGGAGCCCGCGCTCACCGTGGACACCACCGCGCCCTTCACGTGCCTGAAGCACGACATCCCCACGCGCGGGCTGGCGTACGCCGTGTGGTACTTCGACCTTGCGCACGTGAGCTTTGCCGAGCTGCCCTACGTCTCGGTGCTCGCAGGTCTTATGCAGCAGCTGGCCACCGAGCGTCGCAGCGCCGCGGAACTCGACAGCTATATCACCGCGAACCTGGGCTTCCTCTCGTTCAGCGCCACGGTCTTCCCCCAGCCCGATTGGCGCTTGGCCCGGCCGAAGCTGCAGGTTGCTGCCGGCGCGCTGTCCGAGAAGCTGGACCGTCTGGTGGACATCCCACGCGAGGTGTGGGCCGAGACGCTCTTTGACGACGAGGTGCGCGTCCGCGACGTGCTCGCGCAGCAGAAGATCGGCTTGGAGCAGGCGTTCCTGAACGCCGGACACCAGGCGGCGCTCAGTCGCGCCATGAGCTACGTCTCGCCTGCGACGGTGGTGAGCCAGCAGCTGGGCGGCGTGGACTACTACCGCTTCCTGCGCGATATGCTCGAGCACTTCGACGAGCGCTGGGACGATCTGGCGGCTCGTCTGCGCGACCTGCAGGCGCGCATCTTCACCTCGAGCGGCCTGACCGTGAGCTTTACCGGCACGGATGAGGATTACGCGCGTTTCTGGCAGCTGGGCGGCAATTTTGGCCTCGCGCCGCGCATGGTGCCCGCCAAGGAGCTCATGGTGCCCTGGCCCGAGCCCAAGAGCGAGGCGTTCGTGATTCCGAGCGACGTGTGCTTTGCCGCCCGTGCGACCGATCCGCGCGTGCTGGGCGTTCCCGCCAACGGCACGTGGAGCGTGGCGAGCCAGGTGCTCTCATACGATTACCTGTGGAACGAGGTGCGCGTGAAGGGCGGTGCCTACGGCTGCGGGTTCCGCGCGCAGGCGGAACGCCAGCTCGCGTTCTTCACGTATCGCGACCCGGCGATCGATCCCTCGCAGGAGCGCATCGCGCGGGCGGGCGAGTGGCTCGCCGACTTCGACCCCGATCAGGATGCGTTCGAGGGCTTCATCGTGAGCTGCACCGCGGGCTTCGACGCGCCGCTCAAGCCCTACGCGCTCATGAAGCGTCAGGACGGCGAGTTCTTCGCGCGCCGCCCGGTGGGCTGGCGCGAAGAGCTGCGCAGCCAGGTGCTCGCGGCAACGCCCGAGGGTCTGCGCGCCCTGGCACCCGAGGTCACCCGCGTCGCCGCGGAGGCGCCGCTTTGCGTGTTCGGCGGCCGCAGCGTCATCGAGGCGAGCCAGCTCGATCTGAACGTGGTGGACCTGCTGGGATAGCGGGGCTGGGCGAGCTGGCGTCGCCGGACGGCGCCATCTCCATTTTCATGTGTGCAGGCCGACGCGCCTGGACGGCGAGAGCGCTGGCCGTCCAGGCGCGTTCCTTGTTTCTCTGGTATTGAAATGTTGTCGTGGAGGGGCTTGCTAATCCGCTTCCACCCCCCCCTGCGGTGCCAGTCATGAGCTTTGGTTTTACGACGACTCCAGTTCAGCTGGCAGGGCGTGCGCACTTCGATATGCCCGCCGTCGTCTGTGGGCCGGCATCAATTCATTGGAAACAACCTAGTCAATTTCTTGCCGGGGCCAGAACCCCGTTCTTGTGTTGAGGGTGTGGAGCGCTCCTCGCAAGATATGGAATAGGAGGTGCGATGTGATCGAGTTGACGAGAAGACAACGGCAATGCCTGCAGTTTCTCTGTCGTCGCGAGGCCTTTGCCACGACGGATGAGATAGCGCGGCATCTTTCCGTCTCTGCTCGCACCGTGCGCACAGAGCTGAATGTCGTGAACGCCTTTGCGCGCGAGCACGGCTGCGCGCTCGAGCGCGTGCCGGGCAGCGGTGTTCGCATCGCCCCCGACCAAGGGGATCGCGCGGCGCTGCTTGCCGCCATCGAGACCGCCGAAGGCCATGCCTACAGCGTTGACGAGCGTGCCGTCGTGGCGCAGATGATGCTCATCGTCAACCCCGTCGTTCGTTTCCAAGACATCGCAGACTACTGCCGCGTGAGCCGTCAGACCGTGGTCGCCCACTTTGGGGATGTCGTCGACTTCTTCGCTCGGAGCGGTGTTGAGGTGCAGAGCGACTCCGGCGTGGGGTCTCGCGTTTCTGGGAACGAGATGGCTATCCGCCGGTGCTTCATGAGCCTGATCTCGAGCGCTCAGTATGGTCAGCTCGCCCAAAGCGTCGCCTTCGACTGTCTGGGCGAGGTTCACATAGCGGCGGCCGACCGAATCAACGCCCGTGTTGAGAAGCTCAAGGGCGTCTCATTCGCGGATCCGGCGCAGCTTCGTGCGATCGTCGCCTTCATTCTGGACCGGATGGCGCGCAACGCCACCATCGGCGAAGCGAACGACGAGTCCGCTGCCGGCGCTCTTCGCGTCCTGCGCGGTACGGACGATGCGAGTATGCGCACCCTCGCCGACGCCCTTGTTGCAGACGTTCCCTTTGAGTTCGAGCGTCTCTTCCTGGCTTCCGTGTTCCTCGCCCAGCGCACGACGCGCGTGGCCGAGGACACGCTCGCGCAGGAAGACGACCAAGAGGATGTGGCGTTTCGCATCTCACGCGACCTTATCAATGCCCTATCGGAGCTCCATGTGAAGTGCGATGAGCCGCTTCAGCATCTCATCGACGGCTTGACGACGCACCTGCGTGCCGCCATATGGCGCTCGCGCAACGGAATTCAGATCAAAAGCCGCGTGCCCATCCAGGTTATGTCCTCTATCCCATTGCTGTTCGACTTCGCGCGGCGTCAGATGGGCCTCATGGAGGAGAGGTACGGCATCAGCCTGAACGAGAGCGAAGTGGCTTATATCGCCATGTACCTCGATACCATCTACGAGACGAGTATGCGGAGCATCGTGCGCCTGAAGGTCCTCTTCGTGTGCTCGTTTGGCCTGGCGTCGAGCTCCATTCTCATGATGCGTCTGGCTCATGCCCTTGGTGAGTGCGAGGTGGCGGGGCCCGTTACCATCGACGAGGCACGCTCCTATCTGGCGGATCACGATGTAGACCTGGTTATCTCGACCAATGACGTGAACCTGGGCGCAACGGCGGTACTGACCGTGGATCCGCTGTTGAGCAACGCCGAGCTGGACAAGGTGAAAAACCGCCTTATGCAGTCCTCTTATTCCAAGATGTGCGCGCAGTTCCTCCATGCTTATTCCAGCACCGCTGAACCTCAGGGCGCTCGGCAGATGGTGCGCGAGTACGTCGATCCTCAGAACATCCAGGTTGGTGTGGCCTGCGACGACTGGCGAGAAGCTATTCGCATCGCCTCGGCACCGCTGCTGAAACAAGGGCTTATCGAGCAGCGATACGTAGACCGCATGATCAGCGCCGTGGAGGATTTCGGTCCCTACATGGTGCTGACTCCGGGCACCGCCTACGTGCATGCCGGCGTGAACGACGGCACGTTTGCCAACTGCGTTGCCATCTGCGTGCTCGCGCGAGAAATACCCTTTGGCCCCGCCAACGAAAAGCGTATCCGCACGATCATCGTGCTGGGCATGCACGACAAGAACCGCAGCGATTTGCTGAACTTCGCCCCCATCTTCGAGCGCCCCGAGACGATTGCCGCGCTCGAAGACGACGGACTGAACGTGGACGACGTGTTGGAACTTCACACCTGAGAGGAGGATGTATGGAAGAAATCATTGCAGAGGATGGCATTCAGGTTGGGTGTTTGGCCGATTCCTGGGAAGAGGCCATTCATATCGCTGCCCAGCCGTTGCTTGCGCGCGGCTCCATCGAGCCGTCGTATGTCCAGCGGATGATTGATGCCGTCAACACGCTTGGGCCCTACATCGTCATGATGCCGGGCCTGGCCATGGCGCATGCGGCACCGGGTCCGGACGTGCTGGTGAGTGATCTCTCGCTCGCCAAGTTCGACCAGCCGGTCGATTTTGGTAGCGACAAGGGGCCGGTGGAGATTGTGATGTGTCTGGCCTGCAAGGACCGCGAGGCGCATATCGCGCGCCTATCGCGGGTCGCCGAGAAGCTCATGGACGATTCGTTCTTAGGTCGATTGTTGGCCTGCACTACGACGACCGGGCTGTACGAGCTCATCAATGGGTAGGACGGGCCGATTGCTGAGCGGCGAGCGTCGTTTTTCAGCGTCGGTTCGAAATGAAGAGGAAGGGAAGGTGGACAAGATGGCAGTGCCCAGGATTCAGACGGTTTGCGGCTTTGGCTGCGGCTCGTCGCTCATGCTGCGCATGAACATCGAGAAGATCGCGCGCGAGCACAACCTGCAGGTGGAGGCGTTTTGCGGCGACGTGGCCTCGTGTTGCGCCAACGACTGCGACGTGATCTTTATCTCCAAGGAGCTGGGAGACCGCATCAAGGACCGTGCAAAGGTTCCGGTGATCGAGCTCGACAACTTTATGGACAAGGCCGAGGTCGAGAAGAAGACCTTGGATTACCTCGAGTCGGTTCAATAGGAACGGAGAGAAAGGGGCGAACCGCCATGGCTGTGCTCAACTTCATTATTAACGAGATCTTTGGGCAAGGTGCCATCTTCCTGGCACTCATCGCCTGCATCGGCCTGATCCTCCAGAAGAAGCCCTTCTCGGAGATCGTACGTGGCACCATCATGACGGCCGTGGGCTTCTTCGTGCTGTCCACCGGTACCGGGCTCATTACGGGCAACTCCATCGACGGCATTTCCACGGCGTTTAACGCGGTTATGCCGCAGGCGGTGGCGTCTAAGACCGTGGCCATCACCGCCGAGTACGGCACCGAGATCGGCATCGTCATGCTGATCGGCTTCGCCATCAACGTGCTCGTGGCGCGCTTCACCAAGTTCAAGACCATCTTCCTCACGGGCCACATGCTGTACTGGTTCCCGTTCGTGTTCATCGCGGCGGGCGTGGACGCCGGCCTCTCGGGCGTCAAGCTGATCGTGCTCGCGGGCATCTTCACCGCCCTCTACATGGTGGTGTCCCCCAACCTCATGCGGCCGTTCGTGAAGGAGGTCACCGGTGACGACTCCTTCACCATCGGCCACCCCACCACGTGCCTGTCCGTGATCTCCGGCCTGCTGGGCCGCGCGATCGGCGATAAGAGCCACTCCACCGAGGACCTCAACTTCCCCAAGTCCCTCGGCTTCCTGCGCGAGATCGCCATTACCGGCTCGTTCGCCATCGCCATCACCTACATCGTGATGTACGGCATCCTGGTCGCCAACGGCCAGGACCCGGCGCAGGTCTGGGGCTACGCGGAGGGTAATACCGGTATCTTCACCTACATCTTCACGCACGCGGTGTACTTCGGCGTCGGCATCACGGTCATGCTTCAGGGCGTTCGCATGCTCATCGCCGAGATCGTGCCGGCGTTCAAGGGCATCGCCGAGAAGATCGTGCCCGACTCCATCCCCGCGCTCGACGTGCCCGTGATCTTCCCGTACGCGCCGAACGCGCTGTTGATCGGCTTCCTCGTCGCCATGGTCACCTCGATCGTGACGATCCTCATCACCGGCTCGCTGGGCATCTTCCCCACCGTGGTGATCCCGCTGATCTCCACCTGCTTCTTCGAGATCGGGTGCGCCTCCATTGTGGGCAACGCGACCGGCGGCGTGCGCGGTGCCGTGGTGGGCGCTGCACTCTCCGGCATCATCGCCGTGTTCCTGGTGGGCTTCGGTGCGTACTTCTTCAACAACACCATCCAGCAGTGGATGCTGGTCTACGGCGGCCAGGACTTCGACCTGTGGGGCATGGTCGTTGGTGCGATCGCACGCCTGATCGCGTAGCGCAGAGGCTGGGCGGTGCTGGCTGCCTCGGTTCGCCTGATTGCTCCGCCGTCATCTGAACGATCTCCACTCTCGCGGGCGCGCCGAACTCGGATACGGTGCGCCCGCCCTTTTCTTTTGGAGGATTGAGCGTATGGAATTCAAGTATTTGAACATTGTTCGCGGCCTGCTGGACACCATCGAGCGCGAGGAGCAGGGCCACATGGAAGAGGCTGTGGACGCGCTGTGCGACTGCGTGGTCGGCAAGCATGCCATCTACACGTTCGGCGCGAGCCACGCGGGCATCCTTTCCGAGGAGCTGTACTACCGCGCGGGCGGGCTCATGCTCATGAACCCCATCTTTGGGCGAGAGATTATGCTGGACACGAAGCCCATCACCCATACGAGCCATATGGAGCGCCTGGTGGGCTACGGCACGGAGCTGGCGCGTGACGAGGCGGATTTCAAGCCTGGTGACGTGTTGATTGCGCACTCTGTGTCCGGGCGAAATCCCGTGACGGTCGAGATCGCCATGGCTGCGAAAGAAGCGGGAGCGAAGGTGATCGCTGTCACCAACTTGACGTATTCTCGGAGCGTGACTTCTCGTCATCCGTCTGGCAAGCGGCTGTGCGACCTGGCTGATATCGTGCTCGACAACCATGGCGAGGTGGGCGACGCCTCCGTCACGATCGAAGGGCTGGACCAGAAGGTGTCGCCGACGTCGACCGTGGTGGGGGCGACCATGCTGAACGCGATCGTGGCCGCGCTCGTGCAGCGCCTGGTTGACGCCGGCATGGCGCGCCCGCCCGTGTTCTACAGCGCTAACCTGGATGGTGGCGACGAGCTGAACCGAAAGCTTGTGGACGAGTACCGCGATTGCATCAGGTACGAGTTCTAAGGCCAGGGCCGGCGAAGGGGCGCGACGTGCGGGCGGCGGGCGGCTCATGGTACCGCCCGCCGCCCGTTACACCCTTACAGCCCGTACAGCGCGCTGAACTTGCCCTGCAGGTAGTCGCAGTAATACGTGGCGTCGAACGGTGCGCCGCAGGCGTCCTCGATCAGCTCGGGGGCATCCTTGCCGCGGCCCCAGCGCCAGATGCGGCTCCGCAGCCAGTCGCGCACGGGCTCCAGGTCACCGCTCTCGCAGGCGCTATCCAGGCCCACGCCGTCGGCGGACATGGCCGGCACGAACTGCGCGTCGTAGGCGCTGCCGAGTGCGTAGGTGGGGAAGTAGCCAAAGCTGCCGCCGCTCCAGTGCGTGTCCTGCAGGCAGCCCTGCGTGTCGTTCGGCACTTCCAGCCCCAGGTACTTGGCGGTGAGGTCCGCCCACAGCCCCGGTACGTCGGCCGCCGTCGCATCGCCGGCAAAGAGCGCGCGTTCGATCTCGTAGCGGATCATGATGTGCAGCGGATAGGTGAGCTCGTCGGCCTCGGTGCGGATGAGCGAGGGCGTGGCGATGTTCACCGCGCGGTAGAGCTCGTCCTCGGAAACGCCGCCGTACACGTCTGGCACGTACTGGCGCAGAAGCTTGAGCAGGGGAGCCATGAACGCGCGGCTGCGTCCCACGGTGTTCTCGAAGAAACGGCTCTGGCTCTCGTGGATGCCCATGGAGGTGCCGCCCTCCAGGCAGGTGTAGGCGTAGGCCGCGTCCACGTTCTGCTCGTAGATGGCGTGCCCGCTCTCATGAATCATGGAGTACGCGTTGCTCATGAGGTTGTCTTCGTAGATGTGCGTGGCCACGCGCGCGTCACCGGCGGCAAAGCCCTCGGAGAACGGATGCTCGGTAAAGGCGAGCGCGGCGGCGTCCATGTCCAGGCCCACCAGGCGCATGAGGTCAAAGGACATCGCGCGTTGCACGGCCTCGGGCACGTGGGCGGAGAGGAAGCCGGCCTTGGGCTGCGGCTCGTCGCGGATGGCCGTCACGAGCGGCACCACGGTGGTACGTACCTGGGAAAAGAAGGCGTCGCAGGCCTCGGCGGTGAGGCCGCGCTCGTATTGGTCGAGCCAGACGTCGTACGGGTCGCGCGTGGCGTCCAGATAGCCTGCCTGACGACGGAGCGAGGCGACGATGCGGTCGATGTAGGGGGCGAGGCTCGCCCAGTCGTTCGCGAGCTTGGCCTTGTGCCACACGGCGTCGGCCTCACACACCAGGCGCGTCCAGGCGACGGCCTCGTCCTGCGGTGTCGCCGCGGCCTCGCGCTGGTCGCGTGCGAGCACGCGGGCCTCGTCGGCGAGCTGCGGGTCGTCGAGCTTGCCCGCGCGCGCCGCCTTGAGGGTGTTCTTCACGATCTTCTGAGACTTATCGCAGGTGAGAAGCTTGTGATGGGCGCCCGCCAGGTTGCCCATGGCCTCGCCGCGCGCCGCGGCTCCCTTCTCGGGCGCTACCGTGGCGCCGTCGAACTCGATGATCTTCTGCGCGTATTCAAGGTTCCAGAGCTTGCGCTCGAGCTTGCGAAACTTGCGCGCGAGCTTGCCGGTATCGACCTTGCCTTCCTTGCCCATGGCCGCGTTCCCTTCGTTTGAGCTCATTCCGAGCTGATTGGTTCGGACGCGCTCAGTGTACCCGTTCTGTAAGGGATCACCCGGGCACCGGAGGCCCCACCGCGCGGTTTCTATACTGGCCGTAACACGAGCTTTTAGCAGGAGGTTCTTTCTATGGGCGGTTGCATGATCATCCTTCTTCTTCCCTTCTTGATGGGGGTGGGCTTTGCCATGGTGGTCGTGCCCATCGCGCTGTGGATCTACATCGCCTGGGCCGCGATCATGCTGCTGATCCTCGTGGGGGTCTACGTCGCCCTTGCGCGCAAGGGCGTGTTCAAGCGCTATGTGGACGGGGCGGACTGGAAGCACTACACCGCCAGGGGCGTCCGATGGGTGCTCATCATCGCCATCGTCTACCTGCTGCTGACGGGTGCCGCCGCGGGAGCGCTCCAATACATGGGCGCGCGGACGTTCGCCGACGCCTCGACGGCGTCCAACAACGCCGCTACCGCTCGGGCGCGCGAAGTGCTATAAACGGCGCATTGCGAATACGTGCGAGATTCGTCGAGGTGCTGTCCCATGGCCGATTCCCAGGGTTCCGAGTCCATCGTTGCGCCGGTGGCGCGCCGCCGCGTGGGCATCGTGGTGGTCCTGGTCGTCATCGTCTTGATGGCGATCGTCGCCGCGGTGCTGTTCATGTTCTTGCACGGGGTGTTCGGTCTTGCCTGGTCCTGGGCGATTGCGGTCAGTTGCTCGCTCGCCGTGCCCTATCTGGTGCGCTACGTGCAGCGCGGGCATCGAGCCCTGTACGCGGACCTCTCGGATGACGGCGTGTTCCGCGCCCAGGTCCACGGTGTGCGTCGCATGCGCCTGTGGGGCGTCGCGCTGATCCTGCTCATCGCTCTGGCGTTCGGCGGTGCCCAGGCGGCGCGGGTGTTCCAGCCCGACCGTTTCTTCTCCTATAAGGAGGCCATCGACAACCTCGACCAGAGCCGGAAGGACTTCGACGCGGCACGCCAGCCGGGTGCCTACCAGGCACGCGTGGACGAGTACAAGAAGGCCGGCATCAGCCAGGACGAGTTCGACGCCATGGAGTTCGGGGCGGACAAGCTGGCCTTCGCCCGGAGCATCGTGAATCCGCTCGCCTCGGGCGGCATCGTCTTCTGGGGAGCGCTGCTCAGCGGGCTCATCCTGCTCGGCGGGCTCGAGGTGGGCGCCACGGCGTTCGGCCTGGGTGGGGACATCGCGGACATCGGCGACGAGATTTGCCAGCAGCAGGCCGCGGGCTCGGGCCCGCGCCTGGACGAGCCGCCGGTGCCCGAGGACATCGCGCGGCTGGTGGAGCGCGTTGGCAACTCGCGCGCGGCGCACGTCCGCTCGTTCTGGGACTTCGACCTCAAAGGCGCCGGTCGCACGGACGCCATGGGCAAGCTCGTGCAGAGCGTGGGTCTCACGCATGTGCGGCTGGGTGGCATCGCCTTTGTGTGCTTCGTGCTGTGGGTCGTGCTGAGCCTCGTGGGCGTGACCCAGAACCTGGTGGAATAGGTTTCGCGCTGCGCGCGGGTGAGGTTGGCGTTCAGATGCCATCGTTGCCTTGGAATGAGCGGACCTCCCAGACGGCCCGGGGCGCGATGCCAGATGACCGAGGGGATGAACGATAATCCCCGTGGAAAAAGCCAGGGGACCGGACCTGTGAACGATTTTCGTCCCGAACGCCGTTCACACCCCCTGGCTTCTAGCATCGGGCATCGGACGCCAGCCATCGGTCATCACGCAGGCAGGGCTCGCGCCCGGGTTCCTCCTCCGCCGCGCTCCATCCTTTTGTGCTACCATAGCGAACACATGCGATGACGGAGAGGGTTTGGCCCGCCGCGCGCTGGCACAAGAGAGGGAAGGTCATGGGCTGCGAGCCTTCCTGCCAGGGCAAGGACCAGGCGTTCACTCCCGAGCAGCGACCTGAACGGCCCCGCACGACAAAGGGACAGTCCCTTTGTCATGCGGTCGCACTGAGTAGGGGAGCCGCGCGCCCCGCGCGAGAGGAGGGCCAAAGTGGGCATGCCGGGCACAACATCCGGCAGCCAAGCAAGGTGGTACCGCGGACACATCCGCCCTTGCCGCACGATCGAACCGGGTTCCCTCGTGCGGCACGGGCGGTTTTTTGTTGGAAAGGAACGTTTATGGGTCTGATCGAAGATCTGGAAGCCTTGGAGGCGCAGGCCAAGGAGCGCATTGCCGAGGCCTCCACGCAGGAGAGGCTGGAGGCCGCCCGCGTGGCGCTGCTCGGCCGCAAGGGCGAGCTCACGGGCCTTATGCGCATGATGGGCAAGCTGGACCCGGCGGAGCGTCCCGTGGTGGGCAAGCGCGCCAACGAGGTCCGCGCCGCCGTTGAGGGCCTGCTCGAGAGCCGCATCGCCGAGATGAAGCAGGAGGCCACCCGCGCCCGCCTGGCCACCGAGGCCGTGGACGTCACGCTTCCGGGCGCGCGTCCGGCCATCGGCCACCAGCACCTCATCCACCAGATCATCGAGGAGGCCGAGGACATCTTCACGGGCATCGGCTACACGGTGGAGTCCGGCCCGCAGGTGGAGACCACCTATTACAACTTCACCGCGCTGAACGCGCCCATGGACCATCCCAGCCGTTCCGCTCGCGACACCTTCTACGTGGTAGACAACAACCCCGGCAGCGTGAGCCACCCCGAGCAGCACGCGCACGGCGAGTCCGACGTGATCCTGCGCACCCAGACCTCCGGCGTGCAGGTCCACGTGATGGAGCGCCAGAAGCCGCCCATCTACATGATCTGCCCGGGCTCCGTGTATCGCCCGGACACAGCCGACGCCTGCCACCTGCCGCAGTTCAACCAGATCGAGGGCCTGGTGGTGGACGAGGGCATCACCTTCGGCGACCTCAAGGGCACGCTCGATTACTTCGTGAAGCAGATGTTTGGCGAGGAGCGCAAGACCCGCTACCGTCCGCACTTCTTCCCCTTTACCGAGCCCTCCTGCGAGGTGGACGTCTCGTGCCACATCTGCGGTGGCAAGGGCTGTCCCTTCTGCAAGCATTCCGGCTGGATCGAGATCCTGGGTTGCGGCATGGTCGACCCCAACGTGCTGGTGAACTGCGGCATCGACCCCGAGCGCTATTCCGGCTTCGCCTTCGGCATTGGCGCCGAGCGCGTGGCCGCGCTGCGCTACGACCTGCCCGACCTGCGCACGCTCATGACCGGTGACATGCGCTTCCTGAACCAGTTCTAAGGGAGAGAGACATGCGAGTTTCATACGACTGGCTGAAGACCATGATCGAGCTGCCGGAGGATCCCCGTGAGCTGGCAGCCGAGTACATTCGCACGGGCACCGAGGTGGAGGCCGTGGAAACCGTGGGCGAGGCCTTCGACCACGTGGTCACCGCGCAGGTGCTCACCAAGGAGCCGCATCCGGATTCCGACCACATGTACGTCTGCCAGGTGGACGTGGGCCGCTTCAACCTGAACGATGCCGGCGAGCCCGAACCGCTGCAGATCGTCTGCGGCGCGCAGAACTTCAAGGCGGGCGATCACATCGTCACCGCGCTGATCGGCGCCGAGCTGCCCGGCGACGTCAAGATCAAGAAGAGCAAACTGCGCGGCGTGGTGTCCTACGGCATGAACTGCTCCGCCCGCGAGCTGGGGCTTTCGAGCGACCACTCCGGCATCATGATCCTGCCGGAGGACGCGCCCGTGGGCGTGCCCTTCGCCGACTATCAGGGCACGGCCGACACGGTGCTCGACTGCGAGATCACGCCCAACCGCCCGGACTGCCTCTCGATGGTGGGCATGGCGCGCGAGACGGGTGCGGTGCTCGACCGCGACTTCCACGTTGAGTACCCGGCCATCAAGGCCGAGGTGGGCCGCCCCTGCGACGACGAGCTCTCCGTGGCCTTTGCGGACGAGGGGCTCTGCGACCGCTACGTGGCGCGCATCGTGCGCAACGTGAAGGTGGGTCCCTCGCCCGACTGGATGGTCCAGCGCCTGAACGCGCTTGGCATTCGCCCGCATAACAACATAGTCGATATCACCAACTACGTGATGATGCTCACCGGCCAGCCGCTGCACGCCTTCGACCTCTCCGCTTTCGCCGAGCGCGACGGCAAGCGCTCCGTGGTGGTGCGCGCCGCGCGCGAGGGCGAGGTGTTCCAGACGCTCGACGGCGTGGAGCGCGAGCTCGCGGCAGGCATGGGCCTCATCACCGACGGCGAGCGCCCCGTGGCGCTGGCGGGCGTGATGGGCGGCATGGACTCCGAGATCGAGGACGACACGACGGACGTGATGGTCGAGAGCGCCTGCTTCAACGCCGGCCGCACGAGCCACACGAGCCGCGACCTTTCGCTCATCTCGGACGCGAGCATCCGCTTCGAGCGCCAGGTCGACGAGACGGGCTGCCTGGACGTGGCCAACATCACGTGCGCGCTCATCGAGGAGCTGGCCGGCGGCGAGGTAGCGCCCGGCTACGTGGACCTGTATCCCGCGCCCAAGGAGCAGCCGGTGGTCTCGCTCCGCCTGGCGCGCGTGCACGCGCTCTGCGGCGCTCCCATCGAGGCCGACTTCTGCGAGACCGCGCTCACGCGCCTGGGCTGCAAGGTGACCCGCGAGGGCGAAGGCGAGGGCACGATCTTCACCGTGGAGGTGCCGAGCTTCCGCCCGGACCTGCCGCGCGAGATCGACCTGGTGGAGGAGGTTCTGCGCCTGTGGGGCATGGGCCGCGTCAAGGCCACCATCCCCGCTGCCAAGAACCACATCGGCGGCCTCACGCGCGAGCAGCGCCTGGTACGCCGCATCGGCCAGATCATGCGGAGCTGCGGCCTCAACGAGACCACGACCTTCGGGTTCGCCGCGCCGGGCGACCTGGAGAAGATCGGCATGAGCGCCGAGGGTCGCGGCTGCCCCGTGGTGGTCATGAACCCGCTGGTGGCCGAGCAGACCGAGATGCGCCGCTCGCTGTTGCCGGGGCTGCTCTCCTCCGTTGCCTACAACGAGGCACACGGCACCCCCAACGTGCAGCTCTACGAGATGGGCTCGCTCTTCCATGGTCGCGAGAACGCGAGCCTGCCCAAGGAGGTGCGCTCGCTCGCGGGCGTGCTCTCCGGTGCCTGGGGCGAGGACACCTGGAACCAGAAGTACGCGTCGTTGCGGTTCTTCGACGGCAAGGGCGTGGTGGAGGAGCTGCTCGCCCAGCTGCGCGTGCCCAAGGTGCGCTTCCGCGTGGCCGAGGGCGAGGGCTACGGCTTCTTGCAACCGGGCCGCGCGGCCGAGGTGCTCTCGGGCGGCACCGTGCTCGGCTGGGTGGGCGAGGTGCACCCCAACGCGCTCGCTGCCTGTGAGATCTCGCTGCCCGTGGTGGCCTTCGAGCTCAACCTGGAGCAGATGCTGAAGAACGCCCACAACCAGGAGAACTATCATGAGTTCTCGCAGTTCCCGGCAGTGGAGCACGACCTGGCCATCGTCGTTCCCGAGGACGTGACCTGCGAGGATCTGGAGCGCCGCATCGTGAGCGCGGGCGGCAAGCTGCTCGCCGACGTGCGCCTCTTCGACGTGTACCGCGATCCGGTGCGCGTGGGGCTCGGCCGGAAGTCCATGGCCTTCGCGCTCACGTACCGCTCCGAAGACCATACGCTCACGAGCGATGAGGTGGAGCGCGCGCATGAGAAGGTCGTGGCCAAGGTGTGCAAGGCCACCGGCGGCGAGGTCCGTTCGTAGCAAGTCTGGTTGCGTTGCGCCGGGGGCCGGGGTGCCTCCGGCGCGGCTAGTATGCTGGTAGATGGGGACCCGATGCCGAGCTGGAATATCCATATAGCGCAAACCGAGCGCCTGCTCGCGCGGGACGGCGCGGTTGCGAGCCTCGTTCGCGACCGAAACGCGTTCCTGTTCGGCAACGTGGTTCCCGACATCTTCGTGGGTTACATGGTTCCCGGCGTGATGGATCCCATTCCATATCGCATCACCCACTTTGCCAAGCAGGAACCTATCCCCAAGCCCCGCGAGCGCGAGTTCTGGAGCACGTACGTGGCACCGCTGGCGGAGCATATCTCGGCTACGGGCGAGGGGGATGTGCCGCTTGTCACCCTAAGCGCGGAGCGCGAGTTTCTGAACCGCACGCACTACCCCGCACGCTACGAGGGAACGGACGCCATGCCCGAGGACTTGCTGGTCGCACGCGGTGTTGCGGCCGAGCCGGATTCACGCGCGGTTCAGCGCAGCGTGCTTGACCTGGTGCTTGGGGCCTGGGCGCACCTGCTGGCCGACAACCTGTGGAACACGCGCGTCAACGAGTACCTGGATGCACATGGCGGTAAGCCGAGCGAGGAGTTCCGCATCAAGAAGCAGAGCGACTTCGACCATTTTGGGCGCCTGCACCATCTGACGGCGGTGCCGCAGGGGACGCCGCGCTTGCTCGCGGCCTGCGAGCGGTTTCCGCAGTACGCCATTCCGGCGCCGTACGTATACGCGAGCATCGGCGTCATCCACGAGACCGTTCGCACCAACGGCGGCGCCTCTGAGCACGTGCCCTACCAGCTTTTGACCGATGAGTTCTTCAACGAGACCTTCGACGAGGTCCTGGAGGCGACTGAAGACGCCATTTCGGAGCGCCTGGGCTGAGCCGGCGGGCCTTGGCGAGGGTGCCTGATCCCAGATCCACCTCCGGAGCAGGGGGTTGATATGTCAGTTAAGCCTCGAAAACGCGCTTTTTGCAATTTCGGGGCTTAACTGGTCAATTGCTAAAAAAGCAGGATGTCAGTTAAGCCTCGAAATCGTGAAAATACCGATTTCGGGGCTTAACTGACATCTTTAGCCCATTCCGAACGTCTTCCAGTCGACAATCACTTCGCGACGGAGTTTTGCGCGCTGTTCGAGGAGCGCGGCTCCTGGTTCAGGTGCGTGCACCTTGAGGCGGCTTCGTGCTTCGCGAGCGATTTCAGCCGCCAGCTCATCGTCCTCAAGTTGTCTTTTCGTGAGGAACATGACGTTCAGCCCCATGCACTGGAGCGCCGTTGCGCGTGCGTTGTCGTCGAGCGTCTTTTCTGTGCCGTTGTGCCATGCAGCGCTTTGGCACTCAATATCCAGAGCGCGGGCACGAGTTTGCTTCCTTGGGGCTGTAAAGAATAAGTCGGCATAGCATACGCTCTTACCTGCTATTCGCTTTGCTTCGGGCGAAAGCGTGATCATTTTGTTACAGGTTGCCGCACCGAGGCCTTCACCGCCTTTCCGTCGCGGGAGTCCGAGCAGCAGCGCGGCTTCGACTTCAAGTGGAGAAGCCGCTGCCTCCACGGCGATCGCGAGTGCATCCTTCAGCCTTTGGGCACCGCGGGTGCGGTGGGGAAGGTCGTACGCGAACTGCCTAAGCTGTTCGGGGGATGTCAAAGCCGGGCGCTGCCACAGGTCGGTGGGTTGTCCTTTGAGATTGCGAGCCTGCTGCCAGCCGCGGAGTGATTCAAAGAGCAGGTCTCCACCCAAGTCGCCGAACTCGGATACGTTGCCGGCTGCAATTTGGTCGAGGACAATCTGCAGTTCGAAGGGCGGCTTGAAGACGGCGAACGACCCGAGGAGTTCCGAGATGGCGAGTGCCAGACGCGCCGTGCTGAGTGAGCGGGCAAGCGTAAGTGCTGTGTACGCCACATTGGTAACAAAGAGGCCGTCGCAAATGGGAATGAGCGAGGTCTGCGGGGGCAGAAGGGAGTGCACGAGCGGTTTGATACCTGCCGCTCGTGGCCTGTGCGCGTCGTCTGCGGCCAGCACGTGCAAGGGGCGGTCGATGCCGCCCAAGAGCGGCAGGGAGGGGTCATCCGGCAGGGCGGATGCACCCTCCTCGATGCCGGAGAGGTGGAGCATTCTCACGAGGGGCGGAATGCGATGCCATTGGAAGGCGGACCAGCCGCAGAGCGTTAAAGTATCCATGGGAATACGGTACGCAATTCTTGGCATACATAGCCGCTGAGCAGGGAAAAGCTCAAAGATATCGGTAAGCGGTCTGACAATAATCTCAATGGGATTACGCTAAATCTCACACAAATCTGAAACGCGCAGGTAGGGCGTCGTACAAGAGGCCAGATACCTTACGGAACGATTATCTTTGTCATTTC
>OIXX01000447.1_pt1 | contig 25859 bp, 22 predicted proteins | sample 1588161 | NCBI WGS metagenome assembly OIXX01 (sample SAMN03283274) | human gut metagenome | biome: human-associated habitat; material: feces | host: Homo sapiens | place: Peru | collected 2012
CCCTACTTCGCACCCGTGCTTGCAGCGTATTCCCGCTCGCGACGGGCCACCTCGTCGATGAGGATCGCGTCGCCGTGGCGCGTGAAGGCGAGACACGCGGCCATGGCGACGCCCATGAGTGTGATGTAGCCAAAGAGCATGCTGGGCGCCACGTCCATAACCACGCCGGAGAGGATGGGGGTCACCACCTGCGCCACCATAGACGACGTGTAGTAGTAGCCCGAGTAGCGGCCCACGGAATTGGAGCTGCAGTTCTCCACCAGCATGGTGAACACGCACAGGTCCACACCGCCCAACGCCACGCCCATGAGCAGGAACACCGCGTAGAACGCCGGCGTAAAGCCGGGCACCAGCCACAACACGGCCGGGCACACCACCATGATGGCCGCGCTTGCGAGCGCCACCTTCTTGCGGCCAATCTTGAGCGACAGGTTGGCCACGGGCACGTAGCTCGCCAGCGCGCCCACGATGGTCACGATGTTGATGACGGCGTACGAGCCACCGGCGAGGCCGTAGAACATATCGGCGTAACGGGAGATATTGGTCGTCATGGCGTTGTAGCTCATGTAGTAGAAGAACGTGGCGCCTAGCAGCAAGACGATAGACACGAGCAGAGATTTGTCGGTAATGCGGTTCTTGCCACCGGCCTCGGGCGAGTCGTCCACGTCGATCTCGTCTTCCTTGATGCCCATCTCAAGGCTCTTAGCGTGCATTTGCCCCACGAGCTCGGGCTCCCGCACGAATCGCGCGTAGACCAGCGCGCTCGCAGCTATAACCACGGCCTGAAGCGCGAAGATGGGCAGATAGTTGGGCTTGCCCTCCTTCGCCACCAAAAGAGCGATGGCAACGAGCATGATGCCCGTTCCTGCATAGCCCACGATCTTCTCGAGCGAATCGGCCTTGGTACGCAGCGGGCGCGGCGTGATATCCGCCACGATGGCCACCGTCATGGTGCGGTACATGCAGATGGCGAGCAGCGTCACGAGGATGGCCGCGATGAGCAGCGGCAGGCTGCCCATGCTATCGGCAATGGCAATGAGCGGTACGGACACCATGGCGATGGCCGAGCCCGCAAGGATGAACGGCGTACGGCGCCCCAACTTGGAGCCGCAGCGGTCGGACAGGATGCCAAAGAGCGGCAGCAGGAACAGGCCGAACACGTTGTCCACAGCCATGACGGCGCCGGTCATGGCGTTGTCCATGCCGAACGTGTTGGTGAGAATCTTGGGCACCAAGCCGTCGAACACCTGCCAGAAACTGATCATGCCCATGAACGGCAGGGACGCGAGCATGACCGCGCGGGTGTTGAGCGCGGCGGCCGCCTTGGTGGAACCGGCAACGGAATCAGCCATCGCATTCTTCGCCATGTCCTACGCCCCCATCTTCTCGAGGTTGCCCAGAAACGCCACGTAGAACTCCACGCCGCGGCGGTATACGTCCACGCCGATGCGCTCGTTGGGCGCATGGATGAGACCGCGCGCCTCGGCGGAGTAGATGAAGCCGCCAAATCGGTACACGCGCTCGCAAATTGCGTTGAACTCGCGCGAGTCCGTGCAGGAGTTCTGCACGTAGGGCGCGAAGCCGGCCTCGGGATACACGCCGACCACGCAGCGGTGGATGTAGTCAAACGCGGGATCGTTCTCGAACGGGCTCACGGGCGCGGGCTCCGTGTAGGGGATGGTCTCGTTTATCTCCACCGTGATGTGGTCGGGGGTGAGGCCGGACGCACGGCACTCGTCCGCAGCGTGCGTGCGCATGCGCTCGACGGCATCCGCCAGCGTCTCGAACGGAGCGATGCGCACGTTGAAGTTGGCACGCGCCGTGGGCGGCAGCACGTTATGCGCCGGCGAACCTTCCATCTGCGTGAGTGCGTAGGTGGTGCGCAGCATGGCGCCCGTCTCCGCGTTGCCCGCCATGATCTTCGCCACGAGCGGACGCGTGAGCCACAGGTTGCCGAAGACCGGCTTGTAGACTCCGCCAGCGCGAGCGGCGAGCTCGGCAAGGGTGGCATCCAGCGCGCGCGTAAAGCGCGGGGCGCCAGGGTTCGCCGAGATGCGCTCGCACACGCGTGCGAGCAGGCGGCACGCGTCGTTTGCACCCGGCGTCGAGGCGTGGCCACCGTCCGCGCGCGCCGTAACGGTCACGTCCACGTGCCCCTTCTCGGACACGCCCACCATGGCCACGGGCTCGGTTACGCCCAAGGGAGCATCGGCGGCAACGGCGCCGCCCTCGTCCATCACCATGTAAGGATGAATGCCGCGGGCGCGCAGCCACTCGACAGCCGACGCGGCGGCGGGACCAGCGATCTCCTCGCCATCGGACGAGAAGTAGTACACGTCGCGCGGGGGCACGTAACCCTGGGAGACGAGCAGTTCGATGGCCTCGAAGATCGCAGCACCGATGCACTTGGTGTCGAGCGAGCCGCGGGCCCAGATCTCGCCGTCGATGATCTCCGCGCCAAAGGGGTCGTGCTCCCATGCCTGCCCCTCCACGGGCACGACGTCCTGGTGCGCCATGGTGACGATGGGGTCGAGCTCCGGGTTGGCGCCGGGCCAACGCATGAGGATACCGAAGCTACCGATGGTGGTGAACTCACATGCCTCGAACGTCTTGGGGTAGAGGCGGCGGAGCGTGCCGATGTAGCGCTCGAAGGCGGCGTGGTCCACGCGGGCGGGGTCGGGATCGGAGACCGTGGGGATGCGGAGCAGCTCGCGGAAACGCTCGACCTCGGCCGCGCCGGCATGGTAGCCGCCGGCGTCAATGGACGCGCCCGCCGGAGCCGACGGTTTAAGCGCGCGCGTTCCCGCTGCAACCTTGGCCGCCACGCCGGCGGTCACCGCTACCGCAGCGAACCCCAGCCCCGCGCCGATGATGGATCCGATTCCCGCGCTTGCCATGACGTCCTCCACTCGCTCGATCAATGGGGCAAATACTACGCCAAAGTGGAGCGTCAACTTCGAAATAACGACCTACGGGCGACATGTGTTAACGAAGACTGGAACAAAACCTCCGTCCCCCCCTGTTCCAATTCCTAGCGGGCGCGGAACTCGAACTCGTCTATCTGCTCCAGGACGACCTCGCCGAAATCGTCGGCCTTCTTCTCGCCTATGCCCGATACCTCGAGCTGCTCGTCGCGGTAAAGGCCGCCACGACGGGACGCTGGGGCAGTGCGCCACGGGCCTGAACCCACCTGCACGCCGCCCCTGACATGCCGATACCCGCGGAATGCCCGAGCATTCGGCTCAGCCCAGCGAATGTGATCGCGCGCGTTACTTGGTCAGCGCGAGCACCGTGTCGCCCGCGGCAACGGTTGCGCCGGCATCCACGGCGAGTTCCACCGCAGCATAATCCGCCGAGTTGGACACCGCCAGCACCACGCAATCCTTGTGGCCGGCCACCGCAATCTTGGCGCGGTCAAAATCCAGGAGCTTCTGACCCGCGCCCACATGGTCGCCCTGGGCAACATGTCCCACAAAGCCGTCGCCTTGCATGCTCACCGTGTCGATGCCCACGTGCACGAGCACCTCGGCACCGTTGTCGGCCGTGAGACCGATCGCGTGCGGCATCACCACAGAAACGGTGCCGGACGTCGGAGCCACAACAGTCTCCGTCTCGGGCCAGACGGCACAGCCGCGGCCGAGCATCTCGCTGCCAAAGGCCGGGTCGGGCACGTCGGCCATCGCGATAACGGAGCCCGCCACTGGTGCGGTAAGCACGATCGGCCCCGCTGCTGGCGCCGGTGCCGACGCTGCCGGAGTCTGCTTCTCGGATACCGTCTCGGCGGCCTTCTTCTTGAACTTGTCAAAGAACCCCATGGGGCCTCCTTTGCCGTTGTTGGTTTAGCCGCGCCGCGAACACGCCGCACGCGGACCGTTGCGCTGCTGCTGAGCGCCCTACTGTTTCGTCGCCTCGACAAACCAGCTGGTAATCGTCGTGGGATGCGTGATCGCCGTACCGGAGACGACCATCCACGCGCCCGCTTGGATCGCAGCCGCGGCATCGGCCGGGGTGTGCACGTGACCCTCACAGCACACGGGCATGCCCGGGAACTCCTCGGCCGCCTGACGCAGCAGCGGAAGATCGGGGCCATCGTCGAGCGCTGTGCCCCAGGCCTTGTTGCCGTGCGAGAGCGTCGTGGAGCACACATCGCAGCCGGCGGCGAATCCACGACGAATGTCCTCGATACTGGCGCAGTCTGCCATGATGAGGGTGTCGGTGCGCTCGCGCAGCTCGGAGACCGTTTGCTCAAAGGTGCGACCGTCCGGACGCGGGCGATCCGTCGCGTCGAGCGCCACGATGTCGGCACCGGCGTACACACAGGCGAGGGCATGGCGGAGCGTCGGTGTAATAAAGACACCGTCGTGCCCCTCCTTCCACAGGCCGATCACGGGCACCTCCACGCGCCCCTTAATGGCGGAGATGTCGGAGAGCCCCTGGCAGCGAATCGCCGCCGCGCCGCCAAGCTCGCACGCGCGCGCGATGGCAGCCATCGTCTCCGGCGTGCGCATCGGTTCGCCGGGATAAGCCTGCACGCTCACTACGAGCTTACCCTTGAGCTCCTGAATCAGCGGAGCAACGCTAGAAGCCATAGATGTTCCTCTCTCTTCGTGGAATGGGACGGGGCGGGCAGCGCAACCTCAGGCCGCGCACGCCGCACGCCACCACGCTACCGTGCCAGCACCGTCCGCGTGTGCAAAAACTCGTCGTGCAGTGGACGAATCTCAACATCGCCACGCACGAGGCCGAATAGCAGCCAATAGATCAGGGACAGCACAAGCAAAAACGGTCCAAAGGCGAATTTGAGCACGCACTCACGCATGAAAACCTGCCAGATCGTGCGCGCGCTGCCATCGAGGTTCTCCACGCGGATTCCCGCGATGCACTCACCCACGGTGTAACCCTTGGAGACAGGCAACGCCACCGTGAGCATCGCGATCGTGATAACCGCGCAGATGAGCATGAGCTCGGCCTGCGTCGTCGTGGCCGGGTCAAGATAAAAGACGTTGGCGCAAAAGTAGAAGATGCTCACCAGCCCACCCGTCACCACCAGATCGATCACGAGCGAGAGGAGACGCTTCACCTGCAGCTTCATGCGTCATCATCCTTTCTGAACTGCTGGGCGCCGACCCGGCGACCAGCGGAGCCGACCCCACCGGGTCCACCGGCTGACAAAGCCGCACGCGCACCCCTTCCATACAAAAACGGGTGCATGCCGGGCCGGCCAGCATGCATCCGCATCACATATTGCCAGGAGCGCCACGCGCATTGTATACCCGCGCCGTGCACGCCCCACCAGCAACGCTACTCGTCGCGACCGAGGTCCTCCAGCACCGCACTCTTATAGAGTACCGCCTTGGCACCAAAGATCGCCTGCACACCGCCCTCGACGTGGAGCACGCCGGCAGCGCCGAGCTTCTTGAACGCCTCGTCATCCACCTTGGCGGGATCCTTCACACCCACGCGCAGACGGGTGATGCACGCGTCCACGTCCTCGATGTTGTCCGCACCGCCGAGCGCAGCCACGATGACCTTGGCATCCTTGGCCATCTGCGCATCCTTGTCCGAGGTCTCCGCATCGTCCGTGCTGTTGGACAGGAGCGAGCTGGAGTCATCGTCATCGCCACGGCCGGGCGTGAGGATGTTGAACTTGGTGATCGCAAAGCGGAACGTGAAGTAGTACAGACACGCCCACGCGCAGCCGAACGGGATCTCGAGCAGCCAGTTGGTCTTGGCGTTACCCTGCAGGATACCGAACAGGAAAAAGTCGATAAAGCCGCCGGAGAAGGTGTTGCCGATACGAATCTTGAGCAGGTCCGCGATCAGGAAGCTCACGCCGTCAAAGAAGGAGTGCACCACGTAGAGCGCCGGGGACACAAAGAGGAACATGTACTCGAGCGGCTCGGTGATGCCGGTGATGAACGAGGTCAGCGCCACGCCGAGGAAGAGACCGGCGTACTTCTGACGGCGCTCCTTGGGCACGCAGTGGTACATGGCGAGCGCCGCACCCGGCAGGCCGAACATCATCGTGGAGAAGCGGCCCGCGAAGAAGCGGGTACCCTCGGTGAAGAGCCCCGTGTGGTTGGGGTCAGCGAGCTGGGCAAAGAAGATGTTCTGCGCACCCACGACGTGCTTGCCGGCAACCGTGGCGGTACCGCCGAGGGCGGTGTACCAGAACATCGGGTAGATCATGTGGTGCAGGCCTACCGCGCCGCACAGGCGCATGAGGAAGCCATAGAAGAACGTGCCGATCACGCCAGCGGCGGCGATAGCCTGGCCGGCCATCACGAGCAGGTTCTGCAGCGGCGGCCAGATGATGTAGAACACGCAGCCCACGAGTACAGCAGCGACCACTGTGACGATCGGCACAAAGCGCGAACCGCCAAAGAAGCCCAACACCTGCGGGAGCTGGATGTTGTGATACTTGTTGTGCAGGTACACCGTGATGAGGCCCATCACCAACGCGCCGATGACGCCGGTATCGACCGCGGTGCCCTTGGGGTTGAAGATGGCGAGCAGCTGCGTCAGCGTGCCCGTCATGACCAGGTAGCCCAGCACGGCCGCGAGCGCTGCGGTGCCTTTATCGGACTTGGCAAGGCCGATCGCCAGACCGATGCACAGCATCAGCGGCAGGTAGGTGAACACCGTGTTACCCGCGGCGTTCATAACCTTAAAGACAATCTGCAGCCAGGCAACGTTTAAGAACGGATAGGCCGCAATCGTGGCCTCGCTACTAAAGGCACCACCGATGCCCAGTAGCAAGCCCGCAGCGGGGAGGACGGCGATAGGCAACATGAATGCCTTGCCGACCTTCTGCAACGTCTTGAACATGTCAACTCCAATCCACGTACGGATGTCTGGCCCTGCTTCTACCAAATCACGGGTACCGTCATCGATGCGCACCGGCTGGCATCAATGACGATACCCGTTGCGTTGGAGCGCGCATGAGCCCGTCATGGCGCGCGCCACCTGACCTGTTGCAATCCGTGCGGCGTGGGCACCATCTCGCCACGCGATTTTGTGCAAAATGCGCACGAACCGTGATGACGTTGTTACGTAGCATATGGGGCCAGAGCGGGAGCAGTCAATAGGTTTATCAGCCCGAAAACACTCAGTGACATTTCCGAAACATGAGGGCTCAGAGCTGTCAGGCGACATCGCGCCTCATGCAACTCATTGGGGTCAGTAAGTCACCGCCGCTCGTTCAGCCTGCGGAACCCCTTGCCGATATTCTCCGAGCTGTTCATGATCGTCATAAACGAGTTGAGATCGAGCTTGCACACGAAGAGGCGCAGCTGCATGGCCTCCCGGCGCGAAAGCATGCTCATGATCCGCATCACACGTTTGCCCGAATACACCCCCGTAACCGGGGGCGACGGTGCAGATGCGGTTGAGCTTCTTGACGATGACCGTGCTGAAGATGCTTAAATAATTGCTCAGAAAACCTTGACCACTCCAAAGCGGCATAGGAAAAGCCGGTCCAGGATTTCCACCGCACTCCCAATTGGCTAAATTGGTTCGACTCTCGAATAGCTACATTAGGTCGGCGTTAACAGAACAACCCCTACGATCATTTTTGCATGGAAGCACGCACAGTTGAGGGACCGTAGAGCCGCTTTACACCGATATTGAATAGGTAAAACCGGCTTGCTTCCGTTCACCGATTATCTGTGCACGACCATCGCATCCCAATTGAGACAAACACCAAGACGAGCAGTTCTGAGGTTTTCCGTTATCAAGCACTTTTTCTCTTTATCGGAAAGAATTCGCTGTTTTTTTCCTTTAGCAGGCGTAATACTAATCTATCGGACAGAAACCGATGATCCTTTCCGATAGAGTGAATCCCACGTTCCATAGGAGGAGGTGCCCAAATGGCATACCCAACGCTCGAAAAACTCTTCCATGCCGACCGAACGTCGGATAGATACGAAAACCTTCAACACCTGCTACAACAACGTATATCGAGCGAATCGACATTTCGCACCGGTATATATCTGGACTCCGGCGAGCTCTTCCTGGCTATTCCCCGCGAACTTTCCGTCCTCCACGAACGCGTGCTCCGGCGCGAACGCCGAGTTTCCGCGCTTTGGAAGGGGCTGCCAACCATAGCACTCGGAGCTTACATTCGTTCGCTCATCCTGGATGAGGTGGTGTACAGCAACGAGATCGAGGGAGTCCGCAGCACAAGGCGCGACATCGAAATCGCACTCGAACATGCTCGGCGCGATACCTCGGACCTTCCCGGAGCTGCCGGAAAGGCCCACGCGCCGTTCGCGGAGTTTGCACAGCTCTACCTGAACCTGACCGATAATCCCCAGCAGCCGCAAAGCCTCCAAGACATACGGGAAATATATGACTCCGTCGTACGCGATGCGCTGGACAAACGCGACCGGCTGGGAGAAGCGCTCTTTAGAACCGGCCAAGTTGTTATCGCGAATAAGCAGGGACGCGTTCTTCACACCGGTGTTTCACCCGAAAGCAAGATCGAAGCGCTGCTGACGCAGTGGATTGCGCTTTCCCAGTCGGATTCCATCCCCGAAACGTATAGTGCCCTGCTGTGCCATTTTCTCTTTGGCTATATCCATCCGTTCTACGACGGCAACGGGCGAACGGGGCGCTATCTCCTCGCGCTGCAGCTGAGTAGGCCGCTTTCCCAGCCCACGGTACTCTCGCTTTCGCGTACGATTGCCGAGAACAAAAACGTGTACTACAAGGCGTTCGATGTAACGGAGCGGCCACTCAACCATGCCGAGGGGACACATTTTGTCCTTACGATGCTGGGTCTTATCGGCGATGCCCAGGAAAGTCTGATATCAGACCTTGAAGAGAAGCAATCTTCGCTGGATGAACTTGAAGTCGCGGTGAGACAATGCAGCAATGAGCTTTCGCGGCGCGCGTGCGACGTGCTCTACTTTGCAGCGCAGATGGATATTTTCAATGCCTTCCGGGAGACCCGTCTCGATGACGTAGCCGTATGGCTGGGCGTTTCGAAGCCCACATCCCGGAAGGCCTTTGACGAACTCGGTGCACATGATCTGATAATCAAGACCTCTCAAAGACCACCGGTCTTTGAGTTGACCCCGAAGGGACGCAACCTGCTGGGACTGATGTGAGCGCGGCGGTAGTTTTGGCTCCCTGTAAGAAACCGGACCGCTCCTGTATGAGTTTCTACCCCTGCTGGAATAACTAGGTCGATACTGACTGCGGCAGATTTTTGGACCTCCTACTACAAGTCGATTCGGGAGGTTTGTATGTATGTACACGAAGGATGAGATGGATAGGTTCCTCGCGATCCGCCGGGAAACCAGCGAAGAATCCCGCGCCCGAGCCCGCGCGGAGGCCAAGAATGGGGCTGAAGGAGGGGGCGGTCGCAATGGAGTTCGACTTCCTTGAGCGCGACGACGACAGGCTCGGGTCCCTCAGCCGGGAGGAGCTCGAGGCGAAGTGCCGCGAGGAGCTGATCGAGAACAGGGTCATGTGGGAGCTGATACGCGACCCAAAAGCAGGAGACCCGGAGAGACTCTCGAGGAAGCAGCGGACCGCGTTAGGCGAGAGGCTGAGGAGGGACTTCGGGTACTCTCTGGGCGAGGTCCTGAGCCTCTTCGGGATGTGGAAGAGTGCCTACGAGTACGACGCGAGGGCCTCGGAGCGGGACGCCGCCCGTAGGGCCGAGGTCGACGGGCACGTCCTGGAAGCCTTCCGGAAGGGGTTCGGGTGCTTCGGGTACCGGAGGGTGAAGTGGCAGATGGAGCACGGGGACGGGCCCTTGTCGCGGCGCACGCGGACGGTGGCGCGACCTACCGCGCGGCGAACTGGAAGGGGATCTGCGAGGACAACGGCATAACCAGGTCGATGTCCCGGAAGGGCTGCTGCGGCGATAACGCGCGCACCAGTCCACACCGAGGGTGCCTACCGATTTACCGTAACCTTCAGCAATTGCAGTCTTATAGGCCTTCCTATTATCTCTTCCGTCCTAGGTGAAGATGCCCTGCTGATAGCCTCTATTGCGCTCATTCCTGTCAACATCTTGGTCTTCACGGTTGGCGTGCTTATGTTTACCGGAGAAGCCTGCAGCCTGCGGCAGCAATTGCATAACCTAGCTGTGTGCTTTCGTTCTCCCACGCTTCTGGCAAGCATCACTGTGGCGGTGTGCGTCCTTTTGCATGTGAACGGTCTGGGAGCACTTGGCGACTCGCTCTCACTTGTGGGGCAGATGACAACACCGCTTGCTTTGCTACTGACGGGATCATCGCTCGCCAACTATTCACCTGCAACCATGCTTGATAACTGGCGCGCCTACGTGGCAACAGCGGGACGTCTACTTGTTGCGCCACTTCTGGGGCTTGTCGCTTTGCGGCTGCTGCCCATTGGGTACGAGACGGAAACCATCCTCGTACTGGAGGCGGCCATGCCCGTTGGCAGCAACGGTATCCTTTATTGTCTACAATATGGCAAGGACACCCAGCCCATGGCTCAGTGCACCTTTCTTACCATAATTGGAGCGCTCGCAAGCATTCCACTGGTAACGTTACTTGCCGCTGGATGAGCAGCCCCCGCGGCTCCCTACTGAGCCCAACCCGCGTCCCCCTACGCGTTGAACACGTAGCGGTCGAGGCGGTCGAACGCCTCCTGCACGCGTGAGAGCGGCAGCGCCAGGTTCATGCGCACGTGGCACGGGCCGTGGAACATGCGGCCGTCCTGCACGGCAACGCCCACGTCCCAGGCCGCCCGCTCAACATCGACGATGCCCTTGCCATGTGCCCGGCACCATTCGCCGCAATCGATGAACAGCATGTACGTACCCTGCGGCCGGCACGCCGTCACGCCCTCGAAATGCTCGGCCATGTAGCCTAGGGCGAAGTCGACGTTACCCGCAATGACCTGCCTCAACTCGTCCACCCACTCGTAGCCCTCCGGCTCGTACGCCCCCAGCAGGGCATGCATGGAGAGCACGTTCATCTCGTTGTAGCTGCTCTTGGAAGACGCCGAGTTCACCCGATCACGCAGGTAGTCGCTGTAGATCACGTGATAGGAACCAACCAGCCCCGCCAGATTGAACGTCTTGCTCGGGGCGTACAGCGCAACCGTGCGCATCCGCGCATCCTCGCTCACGCTCTGGGTCGGCACGTGGCGATGTCCCGGCAGGATGATGTCGCTCCAGATCTCGTCGGACACCACCGTGCAGTCGTAGCGCCGGAACAGCTCCATGGCCTGTTCGATCTCTTCGCGTTCCCACACGCGCCCGCAAGGGTTATGCGGCGAGCAGAATACGACGGCGTGGATGCGCTGCTCGGCAAGCTTCTGCTCCATGTCATCGAAGTCCATACGCCACACGCCGTCCCGAATCACCAGCGGAGAGTTCACGATGCGGAAGCCTGCGTTCTCGATGCTATGCGTGAAGCCGATGTAGGTGGGACTGTGCACCAGCACCTTGTCGCCGGGATTGCAGAAGCTCTGCAGCGTGGAGACGAGCCCGCCGAGCACGCCGTTCTCGTAGCCGATATGGCGCGGTTCCAGCTGCTCCACACCGTTATGACGGCGTTGCCACTCGATGATCTTGGCGAAGTACTCCTCGCGCGGTTCGAAATACCCAAACGCCGGATGCTCCACGCGCCGGATCAGCGCTTGCTGGATGGTGGGCACGCAGGGGAAATTCATGTCGGCCACCCACATGGGGATGAGATCGAAGCCTTCGCGCGGGGCAGCGGGGGCATTGCCCTTTCCCACGCCGTCAACGGCGACGGCATCGAATCCGGCCCGCTCCAGCCTTGAGGTGAAATCGTACTTCATGACCTGGCCTTTCCCTTGCGTTCGACGGCGTGCATCATGGACGGGGGTGAGATGCCCGCATGCTAACAGGCTTCAATCGTACACAAGATGGGTCGCTAACGCCTACGACAAGCGTGCCGCCGCTCGATGGGCTCCGGATGGACACAGACGGGGACTTTTTCTGGCACGCGGAGCGAGAAAGGAGCGGCCCTGCAGAAAACCCATCGCCTTTGGTACGGGTTGTGGGCGGCGCCGAGAAAACTATGTCGGTTTGGTACGGGTTTTCCCGAAGGCTACGAGGTAGTCCAGAGAAGTCGCCATAAAAAGGCCAGAAAGCAAGGGGTGCCATGATACGCCTTCTTGAGCACGCCTCTGAAAACCCGTACAAAACCATAGGGCATCGAGGCCAATCGCACCTCGGCAGGCCTCAACCCACTCCGATGTGCAGCTGGCCCCGATGCCCATGCGCTCCATTGCCAGGTGGCCGCCGTTACATCAGCTTGTCCCCCACCAGGGCGAACACCTCTGCCGGGGTCTGCGCCTCCAGCACACGACCCATCAGCCCCTGGTCCTGGATGAGCCCAATTACCTTCTGCAACATCTCCAGATGCGCATGTGCCTCGTCCAGCGCCAGCATGAACACCAGGTGCACGTCGCACGTGGCGTCCGGCGCGTCCATCCGTCTCCAGGCTACGGGCTCGCTCAACACGCCCAGGCAGATGGCGCCGCGGTTCACATGCTCGGTCTCGCAGTGCGGAACGGCAACGCTGATACCGCCGGGCACCTCCAGCCCCGTGGGGAAGCCCTCCTCGCGCTCGTGCATCGCTGGTGCGTAGCTGGGCTTCACAAAACCCGCCGCACCCAGCACGCCAGCAAGCTCCTCCTCCACGGCGTAGGTGTCCTTGCCCTTCGTATCCAGCAGGCACACCAAGCTCTCATCAAACTGCAGGGCTGCCATAGCCCTCCCTCCTCTCGCTGAAGGAGCGAACCTGGTTCGCCCCTTCGCTTTCACTGCACGAGCGAACCGAGCTCCGGTCCGCCCCGATTCACTCGCGCAGCCCTTGTCGTTCTAGCCCTCCAGCGCCGCGATAGCGTCTTCAACGGGCAGGAAGCGCTCTCGAAACAGTTGGCCGTAGTACTCGTGGCGCTTCGCGTCGCACGTGTACACCGTGGACTCAAATTCCGGCTTGATCTGGTAGCCCGCCTTGCCGGCGGCGAGCATCACGGCCCCGCGCGCCACGGACTCGCGCACGCGACAGGCCCGCACCTCAACGCCCAGCACGTCGGCCTTCAGCTGCATCCACAGCGGGCTCTTGATGGAGGGGCCGATAACCTTCGCCACCGCGCGCCCCTCCCCGCCCAGCATGTGGGCGTACAGGTTCTTGAGCTCGAAGGCCAGACCCAGGGTAGCGCTGAAGAACACGTCGTCGCGCGTGGTGCCGTCGTGGAAGCCGTACAGGCACCCCTGCGCGGCGGGGTTCCGTCGGGGTGGACCGCTCCCCCGCAGGTGCGGAACGTAGATCAGCTCGCGTCCATCGAACTCGCCCGCCAGGTAGCGGCGATGCATCTCTATGGGCAGCACATCGAAGAACGTGTCCTCGTCAATGCCCATGAGCCCCGCGATCCATTCCAGCGCGAAGCCCGCCGTGGGCAGGGAGGCGTAGTACGAGAATAGCCCGCCGCGCACGTAGCGGCCGTTAGAAAGCCGGTTCTCAAACGACTCCTGGGTAAGGATCGGCTGTTCGTTCAGGGTAAGGATGCCCTCCGAGGTGCCCGTGGAGTTGAGCATCTCGCCCGCGGGATCCAGCCCGCAGGCCACAGAGCCGGCCATGTGGTCGTGCCCTGCCACGCATACCTGGCAGCCTGCGGGCAGGCCCGTGCGCCGCGAAATCTCCGGCCGCACGGCACCGCGCGGGGTGCCGCTCTCCTGCAGGTGCGGAAATAGCTCGGCCGGGAGGCCGTATCGGTCCAAAATCTGACGTGCCGGCTCGCCGGACGAGATGTCCAGCGCGAAGGTGCGCGAGGCGAGCGACTCGTCCTGCGCTTTCTCACCGCACAGCCACCAGGCCACGAAGTCACCCAGGGGCAGCCAGGTGGCGTCCTCCAGCTTGGACCCGTGATCGCGCATCCACAGAAGCTTGAAAAGCCCGTAGTTGGGGTGCGCCGGAATGCCCGTCACCCCGTAGAACGCGCTGGCGAGGCCCTCCTCGTGCATGGCGTCGGCGTACTCCTTACCGCGCTTGTCGAACCACGCGATGGACGAGCCGTCGTGGCTGCCGTCCGGATACACCAGCACGCCGGACTCGCCCACGCTCGCAATGGACACGAAGCGGATGGGCACGCCCGCCGCCACATCCGCGCAAGCGGTGAGCGCACAAGCTAGCTGGTGCTTGAGCCCGTGGACGTCGAAGTCCACATAGGTATCATCCGCTATCTTGGGCGACGAAAACTTCTCCAGGTGCACCACGTCGCAGGTGGGCAACTTGCACAGCACGACTTTGCAGTTCGTCGTTCCTACATCGATGCCAACCGCGTACTCCATGGAATTCACCATCCTCTCTTGATCCCTTCTGGTGAGGGTCCATGCGAATGCCCGGGTCGGGTACGGTGGCGCACGACCAACCCGGGCAGGAAAGGGAGTCCGATCAGGACGCCAAACCTACTCGGACTGGCCCTCGCCCTCGAGGTAGGCCTGCTTGTGCGTGACCTTCCAGGTAAAGGCCACCAGCACGACAGCCACCACTGCGGCGATGATAGCGATCATGTTGCCGCTGAACACCTCGTAGATCAGGTAGCGGAACGGATTGCCGCCGTCCAGGAAGGCCGTCACCAGGCCGCCAGAGCTGGAAATGTCGTAGTTCACGCTCTTGGCCAGGTTGGTGATGAGCGGAGCCGCGGCGGAGCAGATCAGCAGGTCGCCGATCAGGCAGGGGATGCCGACAATCACGGCGCGGACGATGTTCTGGTTGCAGGCGACCACGATCATCGAGCAGAACACGGCCATGTTGGCGAGGTCCGCCACGGGCAGGGTCTGGTTGCCCGGAATGATGAAGGCCAGCACCACGGCGATGGGCGTGAGCAACAGGCCGGTGGAGATGATGGCCGGGTTGCCGATGGCCACGGCGATGTCGAGGCCGATGTAGAAGTCGGTGCGATCCGGGAAGCGCTTGGACATGAACTCCTTCACGCCGTCGGACAGCGGGATGAGGCCGTCCATGAGGATGCGGGTCATACGCGGCAGGATGTACATGACGGCGGCCAAATTCACGGCCAGTCCGACGAGCCCGTTGAAGTCGTAGCCGGCAAGCAGACCAAGCAGCACACCCAGGATAAAGCCGATCATCATGGGCTCACCGAAGATGCCGAAGCGCTTCTGGATGGTCTCGGGGTCCGCGTGCAGCTTGTTGATGCCGGGAATCTTGTCCAAGATCCAGTTGCCCAGCAGGCCGATGGGGAAGAACACGGCCGAAGACAGCGTGGGCAGCGAGATGCCGGGCAGGTTACAGTACTTCTGGGCGAGCGGCGCGCACCAGTCGGCGAATTTGATGATCACCACAGTGGCGATGGCGGAGCCCACCAAGCCGAGGATGAAGTTGCCCGTAGCGACGTACACCAGGCAGCCAGCGAAGGCGAAGTGCCAGTAGTTCCAGATGTCGATGTCGATGGTGCGCGTCCACTTGGCCGCGAGCATGACCAGGTTAATGATCAGCGTCAGCACGATGGCGAACGGCGCAATCGGAGAGCCCCAGGTAATGGCCGAGAGCGGGGCCCAGCCCAGGTCCACCGCCGGCATGTTCAGACCGGTACGCTCCACCATGGCCTGCGCCGCAGGACCGACGGAGTCGCCCAGCAGGCTGAAGATCGTAAAGACGCCGACGAAGCCGATGCCGGCCGTCAGGGCGGCGCGGAATGCCTTCGCGGGCTTGATGCGGAAGAACAACGCGATGATGAAAATGACGCAGGGCAGCATGACCGTAGAGCTAAAGCTCAGCACGTACTGCACGGCGTTGGACAAACTTGTCGTGAATCCGTCCATAGTTTTCCTCCTTCTCCTTTCCGCGCACGAGCGCGGAATCCCCCAGAGGGTGAGTTTTCACCCCTGAAATCCAACGTTTCGTTGTTGCTGAGAAGCGACAGCGGACGCTATGCGAGTCGAGCGCCCGCCGCCCACACGGTACCTAGGCCGTGAGCACCTTCTTGATCTCGTCGTAGACCGCTTGGTCGCCAAAGCCCATCAGGATGGGCAGGCCGTTCACCACGGGGGTGTCCACCTTCGCGGCTACCTGGCAGGTGGCGACGATGAGGTCGAAGTCGTTGCCGATGCTGGCGACGCTGCCCACGTTGCGCTGGTCGAACTCGCAATCGAGCCCCTGCTCCTTGCAGTACTCGATCACCTTCTCCTCCACCACCGTCGAGGTTGCGATACCGGTCGCGCAGACGAACAGCACCTTCTTCTTTGCCATGACGAGCTCCTCTCTCTTATGAACCGTCGTCGCGGTCTTTATTGGCGATTAGTAGGGCAGGCCGTTGATGGCAAGCTGCGTCTTCTTGGCCACCTCGGTCACCGCGGTGCGGGCGTCCATGAGCACGTGCGCCAGGTTGGCCTCGTTGGGGTTCTTCTCCTGTGCCTCGTGCACGGCGTTGATAAACGCGCGGCGCAGGTCGCTGGCGATGTTGATCTTCACCATGCCGTAGGGCTTCATGGCCGCGATGGTCTCGTAGGCGATGCCGGAGCCGCCGTGCAACACGAGCGGGCAGGGCGCTACCTTGGCGATCTTGGCCAGGTGGTCGAGGTCGATCTTGGGCGTGTCCTCAAGGCCGTGCACGTTGCCGATGGAGACAGCCAGCAGGTCGCAACCGGTGCGCTCCACGAACTCGGCAACCTGGTCCGGGTTGGTCTTACAGTCCGCCTCGGACACGTGGTCGTCCTCCTTGCCGCGGATGGCGCCGAGCTCGGCCTCCACGGGCACACCGTTGACATGGCAGAAGTCCACGGCCTGGCGGGAGAAGCGGATGTTCTCCTCGAAGGGCAGGGCCGCGCCGTCGATCATGATGGAGGTGAAGCCCGCGTTCACGGCCTGGCGCACGTCGTCGAGCGTCTTGCCGTGGTCCAGGTGCAGCGCCATGGGCACGGTGTAGCGGTCCACCGCCAGATGGGCCACCTCGGAGATGAAGTCGTAGCCCGTGAGCTTGACGTTCGTGGGCGCAATCTGGACGATGCCGGGCATACCGTTCGCCTCGAAGGCATCCATGATGGCCAGGGTCATCTCCATGTTGGTGGTATTGTAGGCGGGGAGCATCACATCGTTCTTCTTGGCGATTCCTACCAGGGTGTTCATATCAACGAGCGGCATGGCTGCCATCCTTTCAGCTAGACGCGCTGCAGGACCGTTCCCACAACGTAGCGGTTCGCGCGCAGCCAGACGTTGCCCCACTCCGTGACGGTGTTGTCCGCGTAGAAGATCTGCTGCTCCAGGTGGAGCACCGGGGCCTCCTCGCCCACGTGCAGAATCCTTCCGCGCTTCTCCCCCGCGATCTTGGCGGCATAGCGGGACTGCGAATAACCAATCCGCTTGCCCGCGCACCGCTCGATCGACGGGAAGAGCGCCACCTCGTTGAAGTCGACCTGGTCCAGCCCGGGAGCCTGCAGCAGGTTGACCCGATTCTCGATGTACATGATCGGGTCGCCGTGCACGCTCCGTACGCGCCGAAGGAAGAGGACGGGAGCGTTGACGGGAACCTGCAGCTTGTTCGAGAGGAACTCATCTGCATTGATCGTCGTCTGCTCCAGAACCTCCGTCTCGAAGTCGATGCCCTGCGAGCGCAGAGACTCGGCAAACGAGAGCAAGCAGTTGCCCGAGGGGTGGGTGATGTTCGGCCGCGTGACGAACGTCCCCTTGCCTCGGATCTGGACGAGCAGACCCTCGTCGACTAAGGCCTTGATCGCCCGCTTGACCGTGCCTCGGCTCATTCCCAGGATGTCCATGAGCGCGAACTCCGTGGGGATTTGCTCATCCTCGGGCCATTCGCGATTCTCGATCTTCTCGCGCATGTAGTTGGCCGCCTGGACGTGCAGGGGAACCGAATTTGAGGTCTGAAGCATGTCCTGTCCCTTTCCTTGATTTGTATTTATACATTTATGGACAAAGAGAACAATAGTAGACATGAACAGAAAAAGCGAGGTCAGAGTACGTATGTGCATTGGACAAATCCGTATGGCGAACCTGGTGTTTTGCAACGGGATTAGACAAATCTTCGCCGACAGGCATCGGTCGCGCGCCCAGCGGTGGAGTCGTTGACCAGTCGTTGATAGACAAATATGGTCAATTGAGGGCATTTTCGCCCGGTTTTTTTCGCTGGCGGGTTGGCGGCATCGGGGCAAGCGGCTAGTTTTGAGCGGCGAGCGGCATGGGTGGACGGACCGGGGCAGCGCGAGAGCCAGAGAAAAGGCGACGCGACGCTGGCAGGGCGGCCTACCGGTCAAACCTGCCCGACTTGATAGGGGCTTGGGGAGAAAACAGTGAAGCCTTGCCAGCTTGGAAGGGATTTTCACGCGACCGCAGAGTATGGGGCCAGGGGGCTTGCGAAAATGCCCAGGTAACCGAGGGGCAGTAGGGCTTCCCTACTCCGACGGGGCCCCAAACCCCCTACCAAGTCGGCTACTTTTCCGTTGCGCCACTCGAAACCCCCGCCAAGCTGGCAAGGTTTGGCGTGGGCAGAAGCCTCGCGCCCAGCGACAGGGGGGGGCTTCGCAGCCCGCAACCCAAACTTGGACGGTAGTTTACGGGTTTCGGGCCCCGCGGTAAAAACCAAGCCGATACTTTACGGGTTTTCCGGCCCCCCGCCGAGTAGCCGCAAAACTGGCGCGCTCGCTACCTGGTCATTCTTGCGGCGACCACCTCAGGCTACCCCGCCGCCCCGGCAAAACCCGTACAGTATCGGCCTGGTTTCCCGGCAGGCTCCCAAAACCCGTACACTATCCCCTCGGTTTACCTCGCTACTCGTCCTCCGAGTCGCCCAGGAGCGTCACGAGCGCAAGGGCGGCCTGCACGGGGCCGCTCCCGGGCGCGCCGGCATCGATCCCGCGACCCAGACCGCTTCCCGCACCCGCTCCGGCACGATACGGCACCTGGATCTTGCGACTCCGGGGGAAGTTCACCGCGCCCAGCCGGCTCCGCAGGTCAAGCGCCACATCGCGCGGCACGTCAACACCCTGGAACACCAAACGCCCGCCCGTCAGGCTCACACTCTCCATGCCCAGGCGCCCCGCGCGAATGCGCAGGCGGTTGCGGTCGAACAGGTTCAGTGCGGCCTCCGGCAGCTCTCCATGCTCGTTCTCGCAATCTTCCTGAATCGCGTCGATTGCAGCAAGTGTATCCGCCGCCGCAAGGCGGCGATACACCATAACCCGCTGGTCAACGGCGGGAATATAGTCCTCCGCCAAGAAATAGTCGGCCGGCAGGTTGATGCCCACCACCTGCGGCTCCACGTTCGCGCCCTCGTCGCCGCGAGCCTCGGCAACCGCCTGCCCGAGCATCTGCGTGAACAGGTCGAAACCCACGCTCGAGAGGTTGCCGTGCTGCTCCGCTCCCACCAGCGATCCGGCGCCGCGAATCTCCAGGTCGCGCATGGCGATACGCATGCCGCTCCCCAGGTCCTGGAACTCGGAGAGCGCGGTCAGACGCTCGGTTGCCTCCTCGGTCAGCGGAATCTCGCCGGGGAAGAGGAAGTACGCGTACGCCTGCGTGCTCGAACGGCCCACACGCCCCTTGAGCTGGTACAGCTGTGCCAAACCCAGCCGCTGCGAGTCCTCGATGATCAGCGTGTTCGTGTGCGGGTTATCGATGCCGCTCTCGATGATCGTGGTCGCCACCAGCACATCGATCTTGCCGGCCGCGAACTCGATCATCACATCCTCGACCTCGCGCGGGCTCATCTTGCCGTGCGCCACGCCCACGCGCGCCTCGGGCGCAACCTCGTGCACGCGCTCCACGGCATCGTCGATGGTCTTCACGCGGTTGGACACGTAGTACACCTGCCCGCCACGTCCTACCTCCAGGCGGATGGCGGCGCTCACCACGTCCGGGTCGTACTCGCCCACGTGCACGGCCACGGGCCGGCGGCCGGTCGGCGGCGTGGTGATGAGGCTCATGTCGCGCACGCCGGAAATCGCCATCTGCATGGTGCGGGGAATGGGCGTTGCCGAGAGCGTGAGCACGTCGATCTGCTCGCGCAGGTTCTTGAGCTGCTCCTTGTGCTGCACGCCGAAGCGCTGCTCCTCGTCGATGATGACCAGGCCCAGACGCTGCGGGTTCACATCCGCCGAAAGCAGGCGATGCGTTCCCACGAGCACGTCGACCTTGCCCTCGGAGAACGCCGCGAGTGCGCGCTTCTGCTGCGCCGGGGTGCGGAAGCGGCTGAGCACCTCCACCTCCACGCCAAAGGGGGCAAAACGGTTGAAGAAGGTCTCGTAATGCTGCTGGGCGAGGATGGTGGTGGGGCAGAGCACCATGACCTGGCGGCCGCTGTCCACGCATTTGAACGCCGCGCGCAACGCAACTTCGGTCTTGCCAAAACCCACGTCGCCGCAGAGCAGGCGGTCCATGGGCTTGGGTGCCTCCATGTCGGCCTTGATGTCGGCGATGGCGTCGAGCTGGTCGCGCGTGGGGTCGTAGGGGAACGACGCCTCCATGTCGAGCTGCTCCGGCGTGTCGGGCGGGCAAGCAAACCCCGTCACGCTGCTGCGCCGGGTGTAGAGGTCGACCAGGTCGAAGGCGAGCTTCTTTGCCGAAGCCCGCGCCTTCGTGGTGGCGCGCGCCCAGTCGGCGGTGTTCAACCGTGTGAGCCGCGGGTTCTCGCCGTCCGGACCCACGTAGCGGCTGATGCGGTCTACCTGCTCGAGCGGCACGTAGAGCTTGTCGCCGCCGGCGTATTCCAGCAGGAAGTAGTCGCGCTCCTTGCCGCCGACCTCCTGGCGCACGATCTCGGAGAACAGCGCCACGCCGTGCGTGGCGTGCACCACGTAGTCGCCGGGTTTGAAGGGAAAGGTCACCTGCGTGATGTCCACATGCCGACGCGAGCGGCCCTGGGCGCGGCGGGCATCCATGCGCGCGTTCAGGTCTGCGAGCGAGAAGACGGCAAGATGCGCCTCGGGTATCACGGTGCCGGCGGGCAGCGGCGCGTCCACAAAGGTGACGCGCCCGCGCGTGATGGTGGGCACCGTGGGCGCCGCGCCGTCCAGGCCGCGCGCGTTCAGGGGATCGGCATCGCGCTTGAGCAGCGTCACCTGCACGCGCTCCCCCACCGTGCCCGTGTTCTCGGGCGCTACCTGCAGACTTTCCTCAAAGGGAATGCCGTCATCGGTAAACGAGAGCTCGAGCGACTCACGCGCCCCGCGATCGGGGATGGCGAACACGCAGGCATAATGGCTGTTCACGACCTCCTGGATGCGCCCGATAAAGCGGCTGTCCGAACCGGCGATAGCCGGCTGCTCGGTCTTGAGCTCAGCCGTAACCGCACCGCCCGCGCGGATGATGCTCACCAGGTTGAGACGCTGGTTGCGGCCGAAGTCCAGCGCGTTCGGTCGCACGTACAGCCCCTCGAGACTCGCGACCTTAGCGGCTCCCGCGCGCTCCTCCAGCTCCTCGTACGCACGGGTGCAATCGTCAAAGAGCGCACGCGGCTCCGAGAGCACCACGAGCGCGGTCTCGGGCAGGTGCGCGAGCGGGGTGTCCGCGTGCTCGTAGAGCAGCGGTAGGAACCTATCGAGCTCGGGTGTGGCAATGTGGTTCTGCGCGAGCTCCAACAAGGCAGCGAGCTGCGTGTCCTCCTTGGCGGGCAGGTAGAGCGCCCGCGAAAGCCGCGCCACGGCGTCGTCGGTGAGCGCCAGCTCGCGCACGGGGCTGATGCGAATCTCTTGCTCGTCGCCGATGGTCTGGCCGGTGCTCGCCACCATGGTGCGGATGCGATCGATCTCGTCGCCGAAGAACTCCAAGCGCGCGGGCGCCACGGCCTGAGCGGGCCAGATATCCACCGTGTCGCCGTGCACATGGAAGAGACCGGGGGTGTCGGCGGCGTCGGAGCTGGTATAGCCCATGCTCACGAGCGTTGTCGGCACCTCGGCAAAGTCCGTCTCCTCGCCCACGGCAAACGTGGCGGAGCGCCAGTACGCGCTCTCGCGCGGCGGCACGCAACGGAGCAGCGAACGCGCGGAAGCAACCACCACGCAAGCGTTTCCGCTCGCCAGGCGCTCGAGCGCCGAGCAACGGGCGGCCACCACGGCGTCGTCGGGCGCCTTATCGCTCCAAGGCAGGTCGGAGCGCAGGGGAAACCGCGCCACGCGGTCGGCGCCCAGATACGCCGCGAGCGAGCGCAGCGCGCGGTCGGCGGCATCCTCGCCCGAGACCACGTACACCGTCGGGCGCGGTTGACGAGCGAACTGCGAGGCCACGATGAGCGTGCGCGCCGATTGCGAGACCGCCAAGGTGGCGTCCTGGCCCTCGGCAAGCGCGGTCTCGACGGTCTGCGGGCCCTCCGCGGTGTAGAGCTGCGCGGCAATGCGATGGATGAGCATGTGCGAACCAGCCTTTCAGGAGCGTATTTCAACAGCAGAAGCGCCCCGTACGGGACTTCCGCGCGGGTCGCGATAATCGGTTTGTTGAGGCTATTCTACCTGTAAGAAAGGCCGGGCAAGCAAGGCATGGGCATACTTCTCCCTGAGCATCGCCCGAACTTCATCGATGGCGAAGGGTTCCCCTGCCTGCGGGGGAACCCTTCGCCATCGAGCATCCACGCCCTATCCCGTCAGCTCCTGGTCCATGCACTTTGCGCCGTCCTCGGCACGCAACGGCTCGTTCAACCCGCGGAACCCTTTACCGATAATCTCCGAGCTGTTGACGACCGTCATGAAGGCGTGGTCGTCAAGCGAGCACGAGCAGATAACGGTGCAGACTTTGCGCAGGTGCAGCCGCTCGATCGCACCGTCTACCACGAGCGTCTTGCCAAAGAGACCCAACACGCAGTACAGGCCCACACGCGGACCGTAGAGCACGGCCGCCGCCGCAACGATCGCCACGTCCACGAGCATGAGCGAACGACCCACCTCGAACGCGGCGCGCTGACGCAAGATCATTGCGAGAATGCCCGTTCCGCCGGTAGAGGCACCGATGTCGAAGACGATTGCGGAGCCGATTGCCAGCAGTCCTACTCACGCTCAGCCCACCCCGCTAACCCAAAAAGCGCCGTGCCCGTCCAGCGTTACGCGTTGGACGGGCACGGGCACCTTTATGACTTCTAAGTCGAACAAGACCACGGCGCCATAGCCTCGTTTACCCCAGAAAAACAGTTCGCATGTAGTTGATCTGTCGATGCTACTGCAACTTACACCAGACCCAGGGCAACCAACACGACACCAAGCACCAGTAGACCAAACATAATTGCGGTTCCAGATGCGCCTTTCTTGAGCAGACCCCAACAACCAAATGTGAGCAGCATGGGCAGAATGAAGGGGCAAATCTGATCGAAGATATCCTGCAGCACCACTTCGGCACCGTTGATATTTGCCGTTGCGGACAGCTTGAGAACCACCATGGAGGGAATCATCGCGCCAATAACGATAAGGCCCATAATACGCGCGGCTTCCGTTACCTTCTGCAGGGTGCCATCAGCTGAAATCCGCTCGAGGAATTTACTACCGCCCTCGTATCCAATCTTGAAGCCCCAACGGCGCACTATCTCAGATGGAATCACATTGAGGATTGCGTAGATAATCGGACCCAGATTGTTGCCGGCAACGGCCAAAGGCGCACCGATACCCGCGCCAATAACGCGGAATGTGCCCCAGAAAAACGAGTCGCCAATGCCTGCCAGGGGCCCCATGAGAGCAGCCTTAACTGACGTAATGGACCCCTCGTCATACGCTTCCCCCTCAGCAGCATTCTGCTCCTCCATGGCGCATGAAAGACCAAGGATGAAAGGACTCGTAGACGTCGCACAGTTGAAAAACTCGAGATGACGTTTGACCGCCGCATTGAGCTCGTCCGGATCGCTGGCATACAGCTCTCGCAGCGCGGGAAGCATAGCATTCGCATAGCCAGTGGACATCTGACGCTCGTAGTTAAAACAACCCAAAAGTTGATAGTGACGATTGAAAACGCTCCTGAGTGCCTTATGACTCAGTTTTTTCTCAGGAACTTCCGGCATCGCCGAGACATCATCCTGGACCAGCGCGCTCGTTTTCTCAGCCATTTTAGAGCTCCTCACTGTCGTCATCATCGATCAGAATCGATGGGGCTGTCGTCGAAGAATTGTTCTGAGAGACCACCGCCGGCTTGGCACTCGATCCCAACATGTAATACACGACGGCGCACACTGCCCCAAAGAACGCTGCGCCAATAGTGCTGATATTCAGGAAAGCGGCAAGCGCAAAACCCAAGAAAAGGAATACGCCAAATTTACGGTCCCACGTGAGCTGGATAAGCATGGCAACTCCCAGAGCTGGAAGTAGATTGCCAGATTGGTTCAGACCGTCTTGAACAACAGATGGGATAAGGTCAACGAACTGGGTGATCACTCCGGATCCAAGGACAAATCCCAGAAAGACCGGAACGAACTTGAAAAGAAAGTACACGGTCGCTCCGCCCCAGATTGCCATCTCAACGCCCCGATAGTTGCGCGCCTCAGCACAGCGATCGGCGTAATGCGCAAAGAACGTATTGACCACCGGCGCAGCGATATCGCACAGCTGTGCAACCACCGCAATGGGGACGGCAAGGGCGAGGGTGGTTTCGTACGACGCGTTCGTACTAATTGCAAGCGCTGTAGCAAGTGCGGATCCAACCACGACGTTCGGTGGGGTCGTAGTTCCGATTCCGTTCAGGCCCATCCACACCAATTCCAGCTCGCCGCCAACAACCAAGCCGGTCGTTGGATCGCCCATAATCAAACCAACAAGCGGTCCGATGACAATCGGGCGATCGAGCATATGCTGTCCGCCGATTCGCGACTCCATGTAGACGAGGGCGGCAACAAGCGCCACCAGAAAACCTTGCAACATGATTCTCTTCCTCCTTGGTCCGACGGTTTAAAACAGCTTCTCGATGCCGGAGTACTCAAGACGCTCCAACGTCGGATTGGCCTGACAGAACACCTCAACCCCAGCGTCATGCAATTGCTCGGCAAACTCAAAGTCGCGCTTGGTCATATAAACCTGGGGAATCGTCGGAATGTACTCCTCACCAGGGCGCTTCTTAATGCCAGCCGTCCCAATATTTAACTAATCGAAGGGGTGTACGAGCAGACCGTGAACATACGCAGCATCTTCTACTGTCTCAGTCACGAGAAAAATACGCTTGCCATCGTTGATGGGATTGTTGAGGGCCTTTGCCGCCGCATCGCGAGTCTTTATGAATAATTTGACGCCAGCCGGTTTGGCAAGCTTCATGATGTTCTTCTTCATCTCATCGTTTGCTACGGCGTCGTTAGCAACCAATATAGTTTCCGGCGCAAGGTGCGACGTCCATGCGACAGCGACGAGCCCGTGTATGAGCCGGTCGTCAACGCGCGCAAGAATAATCATGGCAGCCTCCTAACGAAGATGGGCGAACGAAGTCCGATTCGCAGGGCGCTCCGATGTATCAATCCCCGCATTAATACAGTTACGCGCCGCGATGATGTGGAACGGCAAGACCATCAGGATGGGGCTCAATTCCTCAGGAACTCGCTCGGAAAAAGACAGATCCTTGGACCCAAAGGAGCGCCCTCCCGTTGTGATAACGAAAACGTGGCTTGTTATCTCGTTATCCCGATACCAGCCAAGGAAGCGCTCTACGTAATCTGCCTTGGGGCTGTCAGGTGCCACAAAAAAGGTAAAGTTATCCGAGTCGAGCGCATAGTGGGGACCGTGAATCATCTCCTCCAACTCGTAGCCCCTGGCCGGCTTATGAAACGTCTCGTTGAGTTTCAGCTCGGCCTCTTCGGCCGTGCATGCGTTGATTCCATACGTGCAGATATAGCTCCGCGTGAGGGTCATGAATTCATCCTCATGATCGGTATACCAAGCATCTGCCTCGGCAATCATGGCATCGAAGTTGTTG
>OIXX01000449.1_pt1 | contig 25738 bp, 20 predicted proteins | sample 1588161 | NCBI WGS metagenome assembly OIXX01 (sample SAMN03283274) | human gut metagenome | biome: human-associated habitat; material: feces | host: Homo sapiens | place: Peru | collected 2012
GAGCTCACGCAGCAGGCGATGGCGTAGTCGTCGCCGTGGTAGACGCGCATGAGGTCGTCGTTCTCGTACTGGATGGAGCTCGTGGTGATCGAGATCTTGGCGCAGTAGCGCTTGAAGCCCTCGGGGAGCCTCGTGCTCCAGAGCACCGTGAGGTTGGGCTCGGGGCTGGTGCCCATGTTCTCGAGCGTGTGAAGGTAGCGGAAGCTCGTCTTGGTGACGAGCGTGCGGCCGTCGACGCCCATGCCGCCGATGGACTCGGTGACCCACTGCGGGTCGCCGCTGAACAGCTGGTTGTACTCGGGCGTGCGCGCAAACTTCACCATGCGGAGCTTCATGACGAGGTGGTCGATGACCTCCTGCACCTCCGACTCCGTGACGCGTCCGGCGGCGAGGTCGCGCTCCGCGTAGACGTCGAGGAAGGCGGAGTTGCGGCCGATGGACATGGCGGCGCCGTTCTGCTCCTTGACGGCGGCGAGGTAGCCCATGTAGAGCCACTGCACGGCCTCCTGGAAGGTCTCGGCCGGACGGGCCAGCTCGAGGCCGTAGATGTCACCGAGCTGCTTGAGCTCGCCAAGGGAGCGAATCTGCTCGGAAAGCTCCTCGCGGTGGCGGATGACGTCCTCGGTCATCGTGGCGGGCGTGCCGTTGAGCTCGCGCCTCTTCTCCTCGATGAGGGCGTCGACGCCATAGAGGGCCACGCGGCGGTAGTCGCCGATGATGCGGCCGCGACCGTAGGCGTCGGGCAGGCCCGTGATGATGTGGGAGTGTCGGCAGGCGCGCATCTCGGGGGTGTAGACGTCAAAGACGCCGGCGTTGTGGGTCTTGCGGCGGTTGGTGTAGAAGTCCACGACCTCCGGGTCGACCTCGTAGCCGTTCTGCTTGCAGGCGGCCATGGCCATGCGGATGCCGCCGTTGACGTGCAGGGCCCGCTTGAGGGGCTTGTCGGTCTGCATGCCCACAATTTTCTCGAGGGGCTGGTCGATGTAGCCCGCGCCGTGCGCCGTAATGCCCGTGACGACCTTGGTGTCCATGTCAAGGACGCCTCCGGCCTCGCGCTCCTTGGCGAAGAGGGCCATGACCTCGTCCCAGAGCTTCGTGGTTGCCTCGGTGGGGCCGACGAGGAAGGAGTCGTCGCCCTCGTAGGGGGTGTAGTTCTTCTGGATGAAGTCACGGACGTCAATCTCGCTTGTCCAGTTGCCGGGGACAAAGCCGGCCCAAGCCTCCTGCATGAGCTCACGCATCCTCTCGCCAGCTGGCTTGATGGCGCCTGTCGAGATGAGCTCGCACAGAGCACTCCATCCGCAAGATGTAGGGGGAGGTGAAAACCACGGATCCCGCATCCTATGGAAGTAAGCCAGGGTTTTTACTATTTCGAAAATGTTACCAGAATGCTCTCATCCACACAGGCATGCACGATGCCGCAGGGCGGGCCCACCCTACCGTTCGCCGATGGCGAGCGGTCCTTGCCTACCGTCTGCGGCGCTATTTCATCCGCCTGTCGAACCGCCTGGCAGCCTGCCGCCGGTACCTGCCGATAACCGATCAGGATCTTGACGGATGACGAGGCGTCATCTATGCACGTACGGCGTGGCCCACGCGTCAGCGCTACCCACGCACACGCCAAACCAGGCGCGCGCCGGCCGATTCCAGTACTCGGCGCGGGAGCCCGAACGGCGAACTACTCGCACGTGGCGAGCAGCTTCCTGAGCTTCTTGTCGAACGTCAGGACCTTTCGCCCCGAGACCATATGCTCAGCCGCAAGGACGCAGTCCACGAAATCGAAGGAGCCGGCGCCGTACAGACCCAGAGCGCTCGCCGCGACAGCTCCCCTCGCGCAGAAGACCTCGTCGAGCAGCATACCGAGGCTCTCGGCGATCATGGAACGGCTGACCCCGTAGACGCCGCCGAGCACGTAGACGCACTCGGCGATAACCTCGGGCGTGACTTCGGCACCAGAGCGTATGGCAGCCTCGACCTGCGAGGCCTGGTCATCAATGTCATCGAGCAGGTAGCGGAGGACGGCGTTGGCGTCAAGGAGCACCGGCGCGTCAGGAGTTCCTGGCATGCTTGCTCACCATCGCCTTCCCGAACGCCTCGGCCTCGAGCCCTCGTTTTCCCGCATCGGCGTACGAGCTCAGAAGCCCCCGCGCCCTCCCGCCTTTGACGGGCTCCCTAGGAATGGGGGCAACCATGGCCACCGGTCTGTTGTACCTCATGATCACGACTGCCTCGCCGGTGCTCTCGACCTTTGCCACGATCGAGCTCAGGGAGGCCTTCGCGGTGGCCAGCCCCACTTTCTCGGCCTGCTCGACACCACGCGCAGCTGGGGTCATCGGCACCTCCAAGGTCATGGGCTATCATCAATAATGATAGCTGAGATGACCAACTTTTTGGTCAGATTTTAGATGCGGGAAGCAAGCTTGTGCCCGCTCTTGCGCGCATCACAACGCCACCCTCGATCCGTCGGTCGTAAATACATAAATCCCTACTGGTTTAGTTGGTTAGTTGGTGCCATACTGTGTGCAACACAAGGTAACCCATGGCGAGCCTGGTCACAGCGCCCCGGCATCGCCACGAAAAAGGAGGCTCACATGCGCGTCGCCAACCACGTCGAGGCACTCATCGGCTCCACCCCGCTCGTCGACCTCTCCGCCCTGCTCCCCGAGGCCGCCCAGGCCGCAGGCACCCGTGTGCTCGGCAAGTACGAGGCCACCAACCCCGGCGGCTCGGTCAAGGACCGCGTCGCCCGCTACATGCTCGACGCCGCCGAGGCATCCGGCGAGCTCAAGGAGGGCGGCACCGTCATCGAGCCCACGAGCGGCAACACCGGCGTGGGCCTCGCGATGCTCGCGGCCGCCCGCGGCTACCACATGGTCCTCACCATGCCGGAGACGATGAGCATCGAGCGCCGCAAGCTCGCCGCCTCCTACGGCGCCGAGATCGTGCTCACCCCCGGCTCCGAGGGCATGAAGGGCGCCATCGCCAAGGCCAAGGAGCTCAACGATTCCACGCCCAACAGCATCATCGCCGGCCAGTTCTCCAACCCCGCCAACCCGCTTGCCCACTACGAGACCACCGGCCCCGAGGTCTGGCGTGACACCGAGGGCACCGTCGACGTCCTCGTTGCCGGCGTGGGCACCGGCGGCACCATCTCCGGCACCTCCAAGTACCTCAAGGAGCACAAGGCCAGCGTGAAGGCCGTCGCCGTGGAGCCGGCCGAGAGCCCCGTTCTCTCCGGCGGCAAGCCGGGTGCCCACAAGATCCAGGGCATCGGCGCGGGCTTCGTCCCCACCAACTACAAGGCCGAGGTCGTCGACGAGGTCCTGCCCGTCTCCAGCGCCGACGCCATCGCCACGCGCAAGGAGCTCGCCGAGAAGGCCGGCGTGCTCGTGGGCATCTCCTCCGGTGCCGCCACCTTCGCGGCCCTCGCCGTGGCCGCCCGCCCAGAGTCGGCCGGCAAGACCATCGTGGCCGTGCTTCCCGACACCGGCGAGCGCTACCTCTCCATGGACCTGTAAGGTCCGTGCCCGGCAGTCACCATCCCCCTCACGCGCCAACGAGGGCTGACATACCGTAAGCTAGAAGCCCGGTGGGTGTGCGCCCGCCGGGCTTTTCTATCGAAACGGGCATCCGGACCCGTCGCGTCCTGCGCGGAGGAGTCCGGACATGAAGGGCGGACGAAATGGCACAAACACAGGCTGGGGACGCGCGGCGCGAGTTCTTCGCCACCTGCCCCGGGGGCTTCGAGGGGCTGCTTGCAGGCGAGCTTGCGGGCATGGGCATCTCCGGCGTGCGCCCCCTGCGCGGGCAAGTGGCCTTCGCGGGCGCGCTCTCAGACGGATACCGCGCCTGCCTATGGAGCCGCCTCGCCTCCCGCGTCGTGCTCGTGCTTGCCCACGTGGGAGCCGCCAGCTCGGACGAGCTCTACGAGGGCGTCTCCTCCCTTCCGTGGGAAGACCACCTCGCCCTCACGACCACCTTCGCCGTCGACGCGCACGGCACCAACGACGCGCTGCGCAACACGCAGTTCGTGGCCCTGCGCGCCAAGGACGCCATCTGTGACCACCTGCAGGCGTGCCTCGGCGGACGGCCGTCAATCGACGCGCGCCACCCCGACGTGAGCCTCGTCGTGCGCGTGCGGCAGGCCCGCGCCACGGTGGGCGTTGACCTGTCGGGCGCACCGCTGTTCCGACGCTCCACCGCCCGTCGTGACGCGTCGGACGGCCTCGGCTCCCTGCGCCCCGACTACGCCGCCGCCCTCCTCGCCGCCGGCGCCTGGCACCGCTGCTGCCGCCGCGACGAGCCCGCCCTGCTCGCGGTGTTTCCCGGCGCTGGCGAAGTGCTCGCCGAGGCGGCGGGCCAGGCGCTCGACCGCGCCTGCGGGCTCACGCGTACGCGCTGGGGGTTCGAGCGCTGGCTGGGACACGATACCGAGGCCTGGGACGCGCTCGTGGCCGAGGCAGGGGAGCGGGCCGAGAAGGGCGCCGCACGCACGGGGGCGCTGCGCCTCGTGGCAGCAGACTCCCGCCCTGGCGCGGAGTTCGCTGCCCGCGACGCCCTGCGCACGGCGGGGATCGAGGCCGGGGTCTCGTTCGCTTCCGACCCTCCCGGTGCGTTTCACGGCCGGCCCCGCTGCCGCGCAGGAACTGCTCGGCACGCCCGCGGACGGAGCGTCGCTCGCGACCGCGAACCTCTCCTGGCTCGAAGAGGACGCGCTCGCCCAGGAGGTCGCCGCGCTCGGCTTCGTGGCGCAGGCCACCGAAGACCTCCCGGCGAACACGCCCCTCTCGGCCTACTTCTTCGGCGACTCCCTGCCCACCATGCTGGGGCGGCCCGTCAAGGACTGGGAGAACGTGCCGCTTGGCCGCGAAGTGGTGGCGCTTGGGCTGCTCGGCAACGTGGGCGACGCCGAAGACGGGGCGGGGACAGCGGCCGCACAGGACGCCCCCGCCGCCCCGGCGGACGCCACGCCTGTCCCAGCCCCATCTGCGCACGCCAGCGTCACGCTCAAGGACGGAACGCGCGTGCCCGTGCTGGTGGCGGCCTCCGACCAGTTTGCCGCCCGTCTCGCCAAGGTGTCGAAGCTCCGGGCCAAGTGGGCCCGGCGCGAGGACGTCACCTGCTACCGGGTCTACGACGCCGACCTGCCCGACTACGCCGTCGCCATCGACCTCTACCAGGCAAGCGAGGCCTCGCGAGGTGCCGACAAGGGCGCGCGCTGGCTCGCGGTGCAGGAGTACGCCGCCCCGAGGGGGATTGACCCTGACCTCGCCCACCGGCGCCTGCTCGACGCGCTCGCCATCGCGCCGCGCGTGCTCGACGTGCCCGCCGAAAACGTCGGGGTGCGCGTGCGTCGCCGTGCCAAGGGCGGCTCGCAGTACGCAAACGAGGGCCGCGGGGACAGCGGGCGGCGCGGCTGGCTTGCGCTCGGACCTGGCTGCCATCTCGTCGACGAGGGCGGCCTCACGTTCGAGGTGAACTTCTCGGACTACCTCGACACCGGCCTCTTCCTCGACCACCGCGACGTGCGCGCCGAGGTGCGCGAGATGGCCAAGGGCATGCTTGGCTCGCGCCGGTTCCTCAACCTCTTTGCCTACACGGGCACGGCCACCTGCTACGCGGCCGACGGCGGCTCGGGCTACACCACCACCGTTGACCTCTCAGCGACCTACCTCGAGTGGGCGCGGCGCAACATGGCGCGCAACGGCTTCACGGGGCCGGAGCACGAGTTCGTGCAGGCGGATGTCGTGCAGTGGGTCTCCGAGCAGCGCCACACGCGCAACCGCTGGGATCTCGTCTTCTGCGACCCGCCCACGTTCTCCAACTCCAAGCGCATGGGCAAGCGCGCCTTCGACGTCCAGCGCGACCACGCCGAGCTGCTCATCGGCGTGAGCCCTTCGTGCCTGACGAGGAGACGCTCGCGAAGGCCGGCGTGGAAATCGAGGACGTCACGGCCGGCACCATCCCCGAGGACTTCTCGAGAAACGCCAAGATCCACCACTGCTACCTCGTGCGCCGCACGCCGCTCTCGCCCGAGGAGGAGCGACGCATCTACGGCCGCTCCGAGCGGCTGGTGTCCCCCGTACGCCCGTCCTCGACACGAACCATCCGATAGCCGACTCCCACGTGCGTCTGGATATAGCGCGGGTGAGCGGGGTCGGACTCGATCTTCTTGCGCAGCGTCCCCATGAACACGCGCAGGCTCGCGATGTCACCCGCCTGGGCCTCGCCCCACACCTCGCGTAGGATGTAGCTGTGCGTAAGCACCTTGTCGACGTTTCTCGACAGCAGGCAGAGCAGCCGGTACTCGATGGGCGTGAGGTGCAGTTCGCGACCGGCGAGCGTCGCAACCCCGGCGGCGTAGTCGATGGCGAGCTCGCCATTCTCGAACGTCGATGCCTCTGGGCTCCCCTGGCGCAGGTAGGCAAGCCGACGCAGCGTCCCGCGCAGGCGGGCGAGCAACTCGCCCACGGAGAAGGGCTTGGTGAGGTAGTCGTCCGCCTCGGCGTCAAGCGCGCCGATCTTGTCGGAGTCCTCCGTGCGGGCGCTCACCACGATGATGGGCGTCTGCGTCCAACTCCGGACGTTGCGCACCACCTCGATGCCATCGATGTCGGGCAGCCCCAGGTCGAGCAGAATCACGTCGGGCGCGTTGGTGGCGGCGCTTGCGATGGCAGCCCGGCCCGTGGCGGCCACGATGTGCCGGTAGCCATGCGCCTCGAGCGCCGTAACGATGAGGTTGCGGACGGCGGCATCGTCCTCCACCACGAGAATCGTCGGTTTGTTGGACGCCGCCATAGGACTTCCTCCTAGCCTCGCCTGAGCGCGAGTAGAGCCACGCACAGGACGATGACCGCAATGACGACGAACAGGATAGCGCGTCCCACGCGGGGACTCAGGAAGAACTCGTCCTCGCCGCGTTCGTAGCCGTCGTCCGACCAACCCCCAGGAAGCCGAGGGGCACCGGAGACAATCCTCCTGAGCGGCGTCTGATCCGTCGGTCTCATGTCGCACCTCCATACAAGCCTCTCCACCAGCCACGGCCCATCATTGCCGCCCGCGGCTAAAGCCCCGATGAAAGTCATGGTCCCGTCATAAAGAAGGGATAAAGGTTGGCGCGAAATAAAGAGGGGATAACTACCATATCGCTCGTAACTAAAGAGGGCATGAAGGTGGTGCCCCAGCTGGGCGCCACTACATGGGGGCAGGAATGGACGATCGATCTGCGAGACCTCGATTGAGATCGGATGGGGCCAGCGGGCCCTCCACGCCGCGCGAGCCAAACGGGGCCATCCCGTTCTCGCTCGGCATGGTGCTCGTGACGCTCGGCGTGGTGTACGGCGACATCGGCACGAGCCCGATGTACGTCATGAAGGCCATCGTGAGCGGCAACGGCGGCCTGGCCACCGTGGACGAGACGCTTGTGCTGGGGGCGCTGTCCCTCGTCATCTGGACGATGACGCTCGTGACCACGGTGAAGTACGTCGTGGTGGCCATGAAGGCCGACAACCACAACGAGGGCGGCATCTTCGCCCTGTACTCCCTCGTACGCAAGTGCAGCAAGTGGCTGATACTCCCGGCCATGATCGGCGGCGCGGCGCTGCTCGCCGACGGCATCCTCACGCCCGCCGTCACGGTCACCACAGCTGTGGAGGGCCTGCGCACCATTCCCGTGGGAGCGGCGCTGCTCGGAAGCGACCAGGGTCGCGTCGTGGTCATCACCGTGGCCATCATCTGCTTGTTGTTTGCCGTTCAGCGCTCGGGAACCTCCAGCATAGGCCGCGCGTTTGGCCCGGTCATGACGCTGTGGTTTGCCTTTCTGGGCGTGGTGGGGCTCGTGGCGCTCGTCGCCAACCCGGGCGTGCTCCGCGCACTCAACCCGCTGCGTGGCCTCGCCTTCCTCTTCTCGGCGGACAACCACGCCGGCCCCATGGTACTCGGGTCGGTCTTCCTGGCGACCACCGGCGCCGAGGCCCTCTACTCCGACATGGGCCACGTGGGCAAGGCCAACATCTACGCGAGCTGGCCGTTCGTGAAGGCCTGCCTCATCCTCAACTACCTGGGGCAGGGCGCGTGGCTGGTCGCCAACGCCGGGGACCCGACGCTCCAGACCATGGACTCGCTCAACCCCTTCTACCAGATGCTGCCCGAGGCCATCCGCCCGTTCGCGATCGTACTCTCCGCCGTCGCGGCCATCATCGCGAGCCAGGCCCTCATCACCGGCTCGTTCACGCTCGTGTCCGAGGCCACCCGCCTCGACCTCATGCCGCACCTGCAGGTGCACTACCCGTCCGACACGAAGGGCCAGCTCTACATCCCCATGGTCAACTCCATCATGTGGGCCGGCTGCGTGTTCGTGGTACTGCTGTTCCAGACCTCCTCGCACATGGAGGCCGCCTACGGCCTGGCCATCACGCTCACGATGCTCATGACCACCACGCTGCTCTTCGACTACCTCCGCAGGCTGCGCGGCAAGCCGGTACGGGCCGTGGCGTTCCTGGTCTTCTTCGGCGTCATCGAACTCGCCTTCTTCGCCTCGAGCCTCACGAAGTTCCTCCATGGCGGCTACTTCACGCTGCTCATGGCGGCTCTCATCTTCTCCGTCATGTTCGTGTGGCGGCGTGGCACCGCCATCGAGCACGCCCAGACCGTCTACCTGCCGCTTCGCGAGTACATCGGGCAGCTGCGCCGCCTTGTCTCAGACGAGCGCTACCCGCTGCTCGCCGACAACCTCGTGTTCCTCGTGGGGGGCTCCAACCCCGCCACCATCGACCGCGACGTGCTCTACTCCATCCTCGACAAGCACCCCAAGCGCGCGAAGGCCTACTGGTTCCTCAACGTCGTGGTGACCGACGAGCCGCACACCCTCGCTTACTCGGTCGACTCCCTGGGAACCAACTTCATCTTCCGCGTGCAGCTACGCCTGGGCTTCAAGGACGACCAGCGCGTCAACACCTACCTCCGCCAGATCGTGGGCGACCTCATGGAAAGCGGCGAGCTGCCGCCCCAGGCACACGACTACTCCGTCTACCAGCAGCGGAGTTCCATCGGCGACTTCCGCTTCTGCATGCTGAGGAAGACCCTCGTGCCCGAGACGGACATCAGCAGAAGCGACCACCGCATCATGGCCGTGAAGTACTCCATCCGTCGGCTCTGTGGCTCGCCGGCGCGCTGGTACGGCCTTGAGAACACATCGGCCATCGTGGAGTACGTGCCGCTGTTCGCCCGCATGCGGCCCACGTCGCGCCTGGCGCGCGAGACGCCGCCCAGCGCAAGTGAGCTGCCCAGCGATGCCGTAATCGACGACGACCTCTTCTCGCGCGACCTGCTCGGCGAGTCGGTGCGCGCGGCGCGCAGCATGTCCGCCGACCCGACCGAGGCCATGCCAGTGCTGGACAGCAGACGCCATGACAAGGCCTAGGCTCGGCACGCGGGGGTTCTCCCTCCCCCGCCTGCGCGACGTGGGCTGGATGCTCCTGCTGCTCGCGGCCGCAACGCTCGTGGGCTACGTCTTCGACATGATGGGCCTCGTCACCGAGAACATCACGAGCGCCTACATACTCGCCACCCTCGTGTGCGCCGTCGTCACGGCCAACCTCCCCGTCTCGGCCCTCATGTCCGTGGCTGGCGTGGTGCTCTTCAACTTCTGTTTCGCCACGCCACGCTACACCCTGGCCTTCGCGCCCGTCTACGGTCCCACCTTCGTCGTGATGCTCGTGACGGCCCTGCTTGCGTCCACGCTCGCCAACCTACTCCACGAGCAGGCGAGACGAGCCACGCAGGCCATCCGGGAGCGGGAGGAGACGGCCCTGCTCGCCAAAAACGAACAGACCCGGGCCAACCTCCTGCGTTCCATCGGCCACGACCTGCGCACGCCGCTCACCTCCATCTCCGGGGCGGCGTCGCTCCTGCAGAACGACCTCGACCGCATAGACCCCGCCAAGCGCCACGAGCTGCTTGTCGACATCGAGGAGAACGCGAGCTGGCTCTCGAACCTTGTGGAAAACCTCCTTGCCGTGACCCGCGTTGAGAACGGGACGCTCCGGCTCCAGTCCGAGCCCGAGCTGCTTGACGAGGTGGTGGCTGAGGCCATCGGCCACCTCCCGGACACAGGGGCCCGGCGGCGCGTGACCGTTCGCACGGGCGACGGCGTGCTCATGGCCAAGATGGACGCCCGACTGATCATGCAGGTAGTGGTGAACCTGCTCGACAACGCCGCCAAGTACGCACCCGCCGAGACTGCGGTCACGGTGACGGTGCGGCGCGACGGCACCGACGTGACCTGCGAGGTGGCCGACGAGGGCCCGGGCATCCCCGACGCCGAGAAGGACCGCGTGTTCGAGCAGTTCTACACCGTCCACGGCGTGACTCCCGTTGACGGCCGCCGAAGCCTGGGGCTGGGGCTGGCCCTGTGCAGGTCGATCGTCGAGGCCCACGGCGGGCGCATCTGGGTGCGCGACAACGAGCCCACCGGTGCGGTCTTTGCCTTCTCGCTGCCCGCCTACGACCCTCCAGGGCTGGCCGGAATCGCATAGGCGTTCCCGACAGGCCCCCGATGCATCGGGGCCCGTTGCCGCACTCGTTCAGTCAAGAGGGGAGGCCAAAGGCCGACCCCTACTCCTCCGGGTCGTCGTCGACGTCGAGGGCGGGCATCTGCTCGGTCGGGTCGGCGATCATGTCGCGACCAACGGCGTTCTCGCCCGCGAGGTCATCCGAGAAGATGTCGACGTCCTCGGCCTCCTGGCGCTCCACCTGTGTGTCGCTCGGCAGACTCACGCGCTCGAGGCGCGTGGCCGGCCGCATCTTCGCGAACATCGGCACGTACTCGAACACGATGGAGCTGTTCTCGAGGCCGTACCAGCGCGCCGGCGATCCGCAGAGATGGCGAATCGCGTACTTCGTGTAGATGACGCGGTGGTCGCTTCGGCTGATGTCCGTCTCGGGCGCGAGCACTTTGCGCAGCATGCAGAACTTGAAGTCGCCGATGATGCCGCGACGCTCGTAGATCGAGTACGTGTGGTGCTGCGGCGGCAGCTCGCCGGTGGTCACGAGGTCGTTGATCACCTGACGCAGGTACGCGTTGACACGCTGGTTCACCTTGAAGCCCAGCTGCAGCTGCACCTTGAACAGGAAGTCGGTGCCGAAGGAGTCCACGGTATACGCATGCGTGAACGGCTCGTCGGTCACCACGACGTTGAGGAACCAGTAGGCCTTCGCGCGCTTGGGGTGCTTGTCGAGGATGGAGTAGAGCACGTCGCGGTCGAGCTTGTCGGGCTCCGAGGCGCCCACAAGGAAGACAAGGTTGTCGGCGAGCAGCGGATAGTCGTTGTCCGCGCGCAGCTGCGCCAGCTGGTCGACGTAGTTGCGTACCGGCAGGAAGACCGTCTGCGTGCGCTCGATGGCCGTGCCGCGACGCCACACATACATCATCACGAACAGCAGCGCCGCGAGGATGACCATCACGTAGCCGCCCTCGAAGAACATCGAGAGGCACGCTGCGAAGAAGCAGAGCTCGATGGCACCAAAGAGCACCGCGAAGCCCGCCGCAAGCCCGCGCTTGTGCAGCACCCCGGCAATGTAGCTCGTGAGCAGCGTGGTGGTCATGAGCATCGTGACCGTGATGGCCAGGCCGTAGGCGGCCTCCATGCGGTCGGAGGTCTGGAACAGCAGCACGATGAAGATGCAGCCCACCCACATGACCGAGTTCACGAGCGGGATGTAGAGCTGGCCCTTCGTGTCGGACGGGTAGTGCACCTGCAGGTGCGGCATGAGGTCGAGGCGGGTGGCCTCGGACACGAGCGTGAACGAGCCGGTGATGAGGGCCTGGCTCGCGATGATGGCCGCGACGGCGGAGAGTACGATCGCGAACGGGCGGATGGCCTCGGGCAGCATCTGGTAGAAGGGGTTGAGCGAGTCCATGGTCTGGAGCGTCGGGTCCCCGGCGTTGGCGACCAGCCACGCGCCCTGCCCCAGGTAGTTGAGGATGAGGCAGGCCTTCACGAACGGCCAGCTCGCGTAGATGTTGGCCTTGCCCACGTGGCCCATATCGGAGTAGAGGGCCTCGGCGCCGGTGGTGGCGAGGAAGACGAATCCGAGCACCATGATGCCGGAGCGGTTCTCGGGCGAGACGAGAAACATGACGCCACGCACCGGGTCGAGGGCGCGCAGGATGCCGGGATTCGAGACCATGTTGGCCACGCCCGCAACGGCCAGGAACAGGAACCAGAACGTCATAACCGGGCCGAACAGCTTGCCGATGCTCGAGGTGCCGGCGCGCTGCACGGCAAAGAGCGCGCAGATGATCGCGATGGCGATGGCCACGACCCGCGTCTGGCCGTCCCCGAGCAGTGCGTGGCCCACGGGGATGGAGCGCAGGCCCTCGATGGCGGTGGTAACGGTAACCGCAGGCGTGAGGATGCCGTCGGCGAGCAGGGCCGCGCCGCCGATCATGGCGGGCAGGATGAGCCACTTGGCGCAGCGCCGCACCAGGCTGTACAGGGCGAAGATGCCGCCCTCGTTGTGGTTGTCGGCCTTCATGGCCACCACGACGTACTTCACCGTGGTGACGAGCGTCATCGTCCAGATGACGAGCGAGAGCGCACCGAGGATCATGTCCTCCGAGACCGTGGCCAGCCCGCCGTTGTTGGAGACGATGGACTTGAGCGTGTACATCGGGCTCGTGCCGATGTCGCCGTACACCACGCCGAGCGTCACGAGCACCATGCCGAGCGAGAACGGGATGGCCCCATGCGAGCCCCCGGCGTTGGCGGCGCTGAGCTTCTCCTGCTCGGCGCGCTCCACGGCGGCGCGCTCGGCGAGCTGGGCCTCGGTGGCGGCACGGCTCACCTGCTCGAACTGGTCGCTCATGGCCTCGCGCTGCTCGCGGACGTGCTCGACGGCTCGCTCGTTAGCCTTGTGAATGTGCTCGTGCAGCTCGCGGACGCGATCATCACTGTCCCGTGTGGCCAACGCCAGGCTCCCTCGTCATGCTGCGGCGGCAAGCCGCCGTCACCTCTCGAGCGCCGACCCCTGCCGGCGTCCGTCTTTATGCGGGCTTTATTCTAGGCATATTGGGAGCTCAATACGGCCCGGACAGGCTTCGGCGGCCTTTGGGACTGCCCAGGCCGGGGCTTATGCCGAAGCCAGCAGGCGCTCGAGATAGAGAGCCACGCCGGGAGCGTCGTTGTCCTCGCAGGTGTGGTCGGCCACCTGGAGCGCGTCGGCCGTGGCGTTGGCCATGGCCACGCCGTCGCCCGCGACCGTAAGCATCGAGGCGTCGTTCAGGCTGTCACCGAACGCCACCGCCTCGGGCACGGGAATGCCCAGGTGGCCGCACAGCCACGTGAGGCCGGAGCCCTTGCTCGCCCGCGCGCTCGAGATCTCGACGTTCGTGGGCTGGGAGCTCACCCACGCGAGGCCGGGCCTGCTCTCCACGAAGTCGATGGCGTGCTGACGGTCCGCCGGGTCCTTCCACATGACGGAGCAGCGCTCGAGCCGCGCCACCCTACGGATGACGTCGGGGATAGGCTCGTCGACCGGCGTGCGCATGATGCGCATCTGCGGGATGAAGTTGGGGTCGAGGCCGAACTCCTCGATGCGGTCGAAGCAGGAGCGAGGCTCGTAGACCGTGTCGTCGCCGAACACGTCGAAGATGACATCGCGCCCGTCCATCCAGTCGTAAAGGGCCAGCGCGTCGCCCTTGCTCATCAGCTCCGTGTGCAGCACCTCGGCGTCGGGCGCCTCCCCCAGTGCCGCTGCCGCCGACCTGACGCGACAGATCGTGGCCCCGTTGGTGCACACCGCGTAGTGCACGGCCGGGCTCGCCAGCAGCTCGGGCGGCAGGCCCGTGACAGGACGCCCCGAGCAGGGCACGAACTCGACGCCGCGGCGAGCAAGCTCGTCGAGCACCGCGAGCGTGCGCGCGGGCACCCGCTTCTTGGTGTCGAGCAGGGTGCCGTCAAGGTCGGAGAACACGATGCGCATGAGACGTGGTCCTTTCTAGCGCCCGTCGAGCGGGACGTAGGTGCGCGAGTCGATCACGGAGTTGTAGGCGGGACGGATGATGCGCCCCGAACCGTAGAGCTCCTCCATGCGGTGCGCCGTCCAGCCGGCAAGACGCGCCATCGCGAAGATGGGCGTATAGAGGTCGGCGGGGATGCCAAGCATGGAGTACACGAAGCCCGTGTAGAGGTCGATGTTGGCACAGATGGGCTTGGTGGTGCCGCGCACCTCCTGGACGATGCCCGGGGCCAGCCGCTCGATGGACTTGATGAGCTCGAAACGCTCCCCCAGGCCCTTCTCGGCGGCAAGCTTGCCCGCATACTGGCGCACGAGACGGGCACGCGGGTCGCTCTTGGTGTAGACCGCATGCCCCATGCCGTAGATGAGGCCCGTGCGGTCGAACGCCTCCTTGTGCGCGATGCGCTCGAGGTAACTCGCAAGCTCGTCATCGTCGTCCCAGCGGCTCACATGCGAGGCCACGTCCTCGATCATGGCGGCCACCTTGGCGTTTGCCCCGCCGTGCTTGGGACCCTTGAGCGAGCCCATTGCCGCGGCGTAGGCGCTGTAGGCATCGGTGCCGGAGGAGGAGAGGACACGGCAGGTGAAGGTGGAGTTGTTGCCGCCGCCGTGCTCCGCATGCAGCATGAGCATCACGTCGAGCAGCATGGCCTCCTCGCGCGTGTAGCCCTTCTCGCCGCGCAGCACGTCAAGGACCGTCTCGGCCATGGAGAAGCCCTGGCGCACGGGCGGCACCGCAAGCCGGGCGTCGTCGCGCACGGCCACCGAGGCCTCGTGGGCGATGGCGGCAATGCGAGGCAGGCGCGCCAGCATGGAGAGCGACACGTCAATCTCGTGGGTAGGCGAGGTGTCGTCCGGACGCTCGTCGAAGGCGTAGAGCAAGAGCGTCGAGCGGGCGAGCACATTCATGATCGAGCTTGACTCGGTGGTGCGCGGGAAGAGGCTCAGGTAACCGGTGGGCAGTTCGCGGCGGGAGTCGATGCGCGCCGAGAAGTCCGCCAGCTCGTCGGCCTTGGGAAGCCGACCCGTCACGAGCAGGTAGGCAATCTCCTCGTAGCCGAATCGTCCCTGCCCGTGCGTGCCGGCAAGCAGGTCGCCGATGTGGTAACCGCGGATGATGAGGTCGCCTTCGTCCGGAACGACCTTGCCGTCGACCTTGTTGTAGCCGTGCACGTCGGAGATCGTCGTGAGGCCCACGAGCACGCCCGACCCGTCGGCGTTGCGGAGGCCGCGCTTCACGTCGAGCTTGTGGAAGAGCTCCTCCGGCACCTTGTCGATGCGGGCAAAGCTCTCGTACAGCCCGTCGCTCACGGCAGGGCGGCCCAGCGCAGACTCCTCCGAGGGCATGGGCGTCACATCGACGGAATGGAGCAGGGCCGAGGTGTCGGCGGGCGAGAGGATACGGCGGATGGCGTGCGCCCGCTGGCGCTCTCGGCTTGTGGGCGGCTGATGGTGCTGCTCGGGACGATGCACCTGCTTGGGCGTCATATGTGTCACCCGCCTACAGCCGGTACATGAACTTGAAGACGTCCTCGCGCTGAATCGTCACCTGGACGCCCAGCTCGCCGCGGAGCTTCTCGAGACCGTCGTGAACGACCGAGAAGTCCGCACCGGCGAGGTCGACGAGCATCGTCATCGTGAACATGCCCTGCAGGATGGTCTGCGAGATGTCGAGGATGTTGACGTTGCGCTCCGCAAGTAGGGTCGCCACGGCGGCGACGATGCCGGAACGGTCAGCGCCAAGCACCGAGATGATAGCGCGGTCAGTCTTGGTCTCTTCGCTCATGGATGGCCCTCGCATTCCCGCCGCGCGCGCGACGCATCGTGCCGCCCCAGCCGGGCGGCTTCGGTCTACGTAACTTTTGATTCTAGCTCAGCGATTGTTGCCGTCTGATGAACGCAGGTGAGCGGCGGCCGACACGCCAGCGTCGGCGGAGACGCGGGCGGCCTCGATCTGGGGCAGGGACATGAGACGCGTGCCGCTCGCCCAGGCGTTCACGAGCATGAGCGCCTGTCCGCGCACCTTGCTCGCCACCACACGCGCGATGAGCGAGAACACCACGATTGACTTCCACGACGGAATGGACCCGTAGCGGCGGTACTCGTAGATCATGTAGGGCACGAGCGCGAGGGCCGACACGAGCGGAAACGTGAGCACGCCCGCCAGCGCCACCCTCACATACGTGCCCACGGTGTCCCGCCTCCCCTACTGTTGGGCGGGAAACGCCGCCGTGACCCAGGAGACGAGCGCGCCGGCGGCGTCGGCGTCGCCCTCCTCCGCCAGGGTGTCGCCCTTGTCCCACACCGGCGTGAAGGCCACGTCGCCCACACCGTCGTAGGACTTGAGCGCGAGGGCCAGGTTGACGCCTGCGGTGAGCGGCGCCGTGGTCTGCCCCATGCCAACGTTGATGCGCCAGTGCGTGGCCACCTTCGCCGACCCGAAGCCCTCGGAGGAGCCGCCCACGTAGTAGAGCGGGTCGTACATGTTACGCCGCACGTCCATGGGCTGGTCGAGGGAGTCGGTCTTCTTGAGGTCGGCCGCCCAGTCCCCGGGCAGGCTCGCGTTCCAGTCCGACGCCTGCGCGTAGGTGTCCGACTTCTGCGTGAGCAGGTCCGAGACCTCGGCGCTGAAGTGCAGGGAGTCCTGGTCGTCGTTGCCGAAGAGCTGGTTGGTGGCGCTCGAGCGCTCCGTGGAGTCAAAGGCGCACACGCCGAGCGTGGGCATGCGACGGGCGTGGACGAAGGAGGTGAGGCCGGCGATGCGCACCGTGCCCTTGCTCTCGTTGTAGGTGAGCCAGTGGCCCTCGGCGTTGAGGGCTGCCACGTAGTCGCCGCGCGAGGCGAACGTGACCTCGGTCTGCGGGGCCGTGGAACCAGCGGCACCCGCCACCGACGACGTCCCCTGGGCCGGGGCAGTGGTTGGGGTCGTCGGCACGACGCTCGCGTCAGCGGAGACGCCCGAGCCGGGGAAGGCGGCGACGTCGGCATCGGTGGCAAACGTGTGCGGGAACGACGCCTGGGACAGGAAGTTCGCGGCAGAGGACTCCACGAGGGAGACGAGGTACTCGTAGTAAGGCCCGTCCGTGAAGATGCCGCCGTCGGTCTCGTCCAAGGACAGCGTGGCACCGCCGTCGGCGTGCAGGCCCAGCTCATTGACACGCCCCGCCCACGTGACGGCGAGGTCGTTGGAGAGCAGGCGCGTCCACGTGCCCTCGGCGCGCGTGCCGGAGGTGTCGAACTGGCCCAGCTCCCACTCGTAGGCGGCGTCCGAGCTGGCCGCGGCGGCCTCGGGGCACCAGCACGCCACGGCCGCCACCTCGTCGCCGAAGAAGGTTCCCTCCGCGTCGTGCGTGGCAGCGCCGATCTTGGCGAGATAGGGCTTGTAGAGCTCGCTTGCCCCCGAAGCACCCATGACCGAAGCGAGCAGGCCGCCCGCAGCGTGTCCGAAGACGACGATGCGGTCCGTGGAGCCGGGCAGCGTCTTGGCGTTGTAGCGCAGGTAGCGCACGGCTGCCTTGAGGTCGGCCACGGCCCAGGGGGCACCACCGGAGAAGAAGCCGTCACCGGTATTGGTGCTCTCGTAGCCGTTGGCACGGCCGCGGCAGCCCGCATACACGTAGACCATGCCGGCGGCGAGGTAGGGCTCGAGGCCGTCGTAGAGGTAGCCCGTGGCGGCAGCCTGCGCCGTGTAGTCCTGCGCGTTAATCGGCAGGGCGATGGGGGCCGTGGCGGCCGTGAACTGACCGACCGTGCCCTCCTCGTCCACCTCACAGGCGTAGGTGGACGTGTCCTTCGCCTTGGAGAGGTCGACGTTCTCGTCCGTGGGCTTGAGAAAGGCCCCCGGCACGTAGATGGCGAGCTTCTCGTAGGTGGTCGACGCGGGCTTGTCGCAGTAGGTAAGCCCGACCTGCCACCAGACGTCGTGCGAGGCGTCGTAGTGCCAGGCCTTCATGTCCACGGCGAGGGACTTGAACTCGGCAAGGTCGACCTTCTCGGTGGCCGCCTGCGTGGCGGCGTCCGTGGTGGCCTGGGTGGGTTCGGTCTGCCGGGCTCCGCAGGCGGCGAGGGCGCCGACGGCCCCGGCTGCAGAGAGGACGGACAGGAACTGCCTGCGTGTGACAGACATGCGGTCTCCTTGGTGGCAAGCTGTACGCGGGCACGGGCACGTCTCCCGATGCCGCGCGAACGTCTCGTGCGGACGTTGGTCAGATGCTCACCATTGTGCCGCGAAGCCGCGAAAACGCCACCCGTACGGCGAGGTTTCGCAATATGTCCTCAGCTCGACGGGCGGGCGAGCAGGGCCACGCGCCGCGCAAGCGCAACCACGAGCAGCGCGGCGCACGTCACGAGCACAAGGGTCACGTCGGGCACGAAGTCGGCGAGGCCGCGCCAGGGGACTCCCCAGACGGCGGGGGCGAGAAGCGCCGCCCCAAGACCCGTGGCGTACGGCGCGAGCCGAAGGGCGACTCCGGCCGCGGACGGCCGTCCCTGCTCGCGCGCAACCCAGCGTTTCCAGCCGCCCGCCCGTACAGCGGCCACGACGCACGCTGCGACGGCGAGCGCGCACCACAGGTCGTAGCGCGCATGGGCCGCCACGTAGCGGCCGCCGTTGAGCGGCTCGGGGTCGTCGCCCGTGACGACGCCCACCACGCCGTCGGCGAGGTCGAAGAAGGCTCCCCCTCCCGTCAGGTCGTCCGCCCCGTCGGCCATAATGACCACGCCGAGGTCGCGGTCGGGAAGCAACACCATGCGAGCCAGATGCCCCTCCACGTTGCCGTCGTGGAAGGCCACGAACTCCCCGTCGTCCCAGGTGAAGGGAAACCACCCCATCGCATAAGCCACGTCGATGCCGGCTCGCACGTCTCCCGCCCCGGTGAGCTCGCCTATGCTCGAGGCTGAGAGCACGCGGGGCACGCGGCCATCGGACGCCACCGGAGCATCTGGCACCTCTCCCGCTTCGAGGTACATGCGCAGGTAGGAACCAAGGTCGAGGGCGCTCGCCGAGACATAGCCCGAGGCGGCCGTACCCCACGAGTCGTCGTCACTCTCGTGCGTGAAGCCGTCGGCGACGTAGGCCCCAAACCAGTTGCGGTGGCCCGGGACGAGCGAGCTTGCCGCCGACGTCCCGTCCTCCGTCGTGCCCGCCATGTCCCCCGAGCTCCTCGTCATGTCAAGCGGTGCCAGCACGTGCTCGGCGAGGTACGTTGCGTACGGCTCCCCCGAGACGCCCTCAACCACCTTGCCAAGCAGGTCGTAGTTGGCGTTGGCGTACGAGAAGTACCCGTAGGAGTCACCCAGCGCGCCTCGACCGAGCGCCTGCGCCGTCGTGTCGTAGTAGCCAAGCCCGCTCGTCTGGTTGAGGAGGTCACGTACGGAAATCTCGGCGGGAAGCGAGCCGGGATCGTTGAGGTAGCTGCGCGCGGGGGCGTCGAGGTCGACCTCGCCCGCCTCCACGAGCTGCATTATGCAGACGGCCGTGAGCGACTTGCTGAGCGAGCCGATGGGCATGGGGGCGTCGGCACCGGGCACGTCGCCAAGGGCGCGCTCGTACACCACGCCGGCGCCGTCGACGACAACGACCTCGGCACCGGGCAGGTGCGACGCCGAAAACGACGCGTCGAGGTAGGCGTCGAGCGTGGCGGCGAGTCGGGCGTCGTCCGGTGTGACGGAGGGAGACACGTCCCCGATGGCGTCCTCGCCCGTGGCCTGCAGGGCGCCGGCGTCATCCGTGGCCCCGCCGTCCGCCACGGGCTCGGAGCCATCGCTTTCGGAGGGGACGTCCTCCGTGCCCACGTCCGTCGGCGCCCCACCCTCCAGCGGCGCGACCGCCCAAGCCAGCACCGCCAGCAGGCAGACGACGCAGAGCGCCGCCACGAGCGCGCGGCCGTCTCCCCTTCTCATGCGTCGTCATCTCCTTGCGTCTCGGTCGTCGGCTACGATACGCCCTCAAGCCCTCCCTCGCCACGACATAATCGCGCTCGCATGCCTCGTCAGAAAAAAGTTATCCATTTCGTACTTGTGTATTGACCGCCGCCCCTCGCGTCGGTAGGGTAGGCGTGAGTTTTCCGGAGTTAACACGCTTCGGCAACGTGCGGGCCATCCAGTGTCCGCACCCACCGCAAGCAGGGCCAACGCGCGGGGAGGCAGGCCATGACGCTTGACATCGAGAACCTCGAGCGCGCCATCGTCCGGCACTGCTCCCCCACGCTCGCAGGCATGAAGCCCGCCAGCCTCTTCAACGTGCCCGGCGCCTTCGCGGCGGATGTGGACGAGGAGCCGGCCGGCGGCATGCAGGCATGGCTCGCCGCCCGAGAGCTCTCTGAAAGGCTCGATCGGCTCGTCTCCCAGGTTGCCCGCAGGCTCGGGCCCAGCGGCGTGTGCGTGCGGGTCGTCGCCCGCAGGGCCTGCGGCGCGCTCGTGTACGTGTTCCGGCCCGACCTGCTCGCCCGCGCCATGAGCGACGGGCGCGTGCGGGAGCGTCTGGGCGAGTGGGGCTACCGCACCGCCGGCACCGGATGGCTCGACGCCGCCATCGAGCGCGTGGGCGGCCGTCTCGAGCGCTGCCATCGCCGCGACCCCGAGGCGCCCTTCCCGCACGAGGTGGGCTTCTTCCTCGGCTATCCCTACGCCGACGTCATGGGCTTCATAGAGCACGAGGGGAAGGACTTCCTCTGCTGCGGCAGCTGGAAGGTCTACGCGGAGCAGGAGCGTGCCGAGGCGTGCTTCGAGCGCTACCGAAGGTGCACCCGCGCCTACGAGGCGCTGCTCGACATGGGCGCGAGCATGGCCGACCTCGCGCTCGTGAGCCTGGCGGCGGCGTAGCGACTCCGGAGAGCCACGGCCCGGACCGGCCACGTCCGCGGGATGGCCCAGCCACGCACGCGGGACGGCGAGCCGTCCCGAACCACACGAACCAAACCCGACAGGCGGGTTGGCATAGGAAAGGACGAAAGATGAGCAAGCTGGCAGTTGTGTTCTGGAGCGGCACCGGCAACACCGAGACCATGGCCGACGCCGTGGTGGAGGGTGCCGAGGGCGCTGGCGCCGAGGTCGAGAAGATCGCCGTCGCCGACTGGTCCGGCAACGTCGCCGACTACGACGCGCTCGCGCTCGGCTGCCCCGCCATGGGCGACGAGCAGCTCGAGGAGGACGAGTTCGAGCCGTTCTTCGAGGACATCGAGGGTGACCTCTCCGGCAAGAAGGTGGGCCTCTTCGGTTCCTACGACTGGGGCACCGGCGACTGGATGGAGACCTGGAAGGAGCGCGCCGAGGGCGACGACGCCGACGTCGTTGACACCGTGATCGCCAACCTCGAGCCCGACGACGACGCGCTCGCCTCCTGCAAGGCCCTGGGTGCCGCCCTGGCGTAACGCCGGCTGACGGATACCCGCGCTCGCCCGCCCCTGGCGCTGCACGCTCGCTCGACGTCCTCGCCGTTATCGGCATTGCCGATAACGGCTGCAGAATGTCTCGCTTAGCGGCGCCAGGGGCGGGTGCTTCGGTGTCGGAGGGCATCGTTGCGCCATGCCGAATGGTCACCCCGACCTGCGGAGGCGCGGAGGCGATTTCTTGCGAGTGAGGCTGTGCTTGCTCGCTGGTTGGGTAATATGTGGTTAGCTTAGTGACAATTTTGGTGGGCTTGGGTACCATGGCCCGGCCGCCGCAAGCGAAAGGATCTTCCATGAGCAAGGTTGCCGTCGTCTACTACACCGGCTCGGGCAACACCGAGGCCATCGCCGAGCTCGTCGCCGAGGGCGCGCGCGACAAGGGTGCCGACGTCGACGTCTTCTCCGTCGACGACTTCGACGCAAACACCGCCGCCGACTACGACGCCTTCGCGCTCGGCTGCCCCGCCTCCGGCGCCGAGGAGCTCAACGAGGACGAGTTCGTGCCCGTGCTCGACGAGCTCGAGCCCAAGATCGAGGGCAAGAGCGTCGTGCTGTTCGGCTCCTATGGTCACGGTGGCGGCGAGTACCAGAACGACTGGCAGGAGCGCGAGGAGAACGCCGGCCTCAAGGTGCTCGGCAAGCTCGCCATCCTCGAGGCCCCCGAGGAGGAGGCCGACATCGAGGCCGCCAAGGAGCTCGGCGCCAAGCTCGCCTAAGCAAGGCCTCGTCGCTTCATCGCATACAGAAAGGCCGTGACCCCTCACGAGGTCGCGGCCTTTTTTCATGCCTGTTCGAAAGAGCTACATCTCGTAGGCACGCGAGTCGCGCACGGAGAAGAGCACCGTGCTCGCGTTGTGGAGCAGGCTCGAGGTCTGCGGCGTGATGACGCCCGTGATGCCCAGCGCCAGAAGCGACGAGTTGAACACCATGATCTTGGTGAACGTGTCGTTCATGCGAGCCATGAGCTCACAGGAGAGCCTGCGCAGGCTCACGAGCGCCGCCATGTCGGACTGCGTGAGCGTGATGTCAGCGACCTCCTTGGCGATGGCGGTGCCGTTGCCCATCGCCACGCCCACGTTGGCAGCCGAGAGGGACGGCGAGTCGTTTACGCCGTCGCCCACCATCACGACGCGGTGACCCTCCGCACGCATCTTCTCGATGTAGGCGTGCTTGTTCTCGGGCAGGAGGTTGGCCTGGAACTCGGTGATGCCAGCGGCCTTGGCGACGCGTGCCGCAGCCACCTCATTGTCACCCGTGAGCATCACAAGGTGCTTGATGCCAAGGCGTTTGAGTTCCGCCATGGCCTCGGGAACGCCCGGCTTGATGGGGTCGGCGATGGCCAACACGCCCACAAGCTCGCCGTCGACCGCGAGGTAGAGCGACGAGAGCCCCTCGGTCTCCTCCGCGATCTGGGCTGCCTGCTCGGCCGTGACCTCAACGTGCTCGTCCTCCACCACGAAGTGGCGAGAGCCGATGACCACGCGCTTGCCGTCGAGCGAGCTCGCGATGCCGTGAGCCACCACGTACTCCACCTCGGCGTGACGCTCGCGGTGCTTGAGGTTCTTCTCCTCCGCGGCGCGCACCACGGCGCGGGCCACGGGATGCGGGAAGTGCTCCTCGAGGCAGGCCGAGAAGCGCAGCACCTGGTCGCGGCGCCAGCCGTTGAAGGCGAGCGCGCTCGCGAGGCTCGGCGTGGCCTCGGTGAGGGTGCCGGTCTTGTCGAAGACGATGGTGTCCGCGGCGGCGATCTGCTCGAAGTGCTTGGATCCCTTGACCGTGAAGCCGGCCTTGGCGCTCTGGCTCATCGCGGAGAGCACGGCGATGGAGCTCGTGAGCTTGAGGGCGCACGAGTAGTCCACCATGAGCGCGGCGCTCGTCTTGACGAGGCTGCGCGTCGTGAGCGCCACGATGCCCGCGAGCAGGAAGTTCCAGGGCACGATGGCGTCGGCCAAGTGCTCGCGGCGGCTCTCGGTCTCGCTCTTGAGGCCCTCGGACTGCTCCACCATGGAGACGACGGAGCGGAGCTTCGTGCCGCCCACCCCGTGGGTGACGCGCACGAAGATCTCGCCGTCCTCCACGGCGGTGCCGGCGTAGACCGAGTCGCCCTCGCCGCGCTCCACGGCAAGCGGCTCGCCGGTGAGGTTGGCCTGGTTGACCATGGCCACGCCGCGCTCGACCGTGCCGTCCACGCACACGGGCATGCCGGTGCGGATGACCACGAGGTCGCCTTCGGCGAGCTCGGTAGCAGGCACGGAGACCTCCTGGCCGCCCTCGACGCGCCTGGCGTGCTCGGGCATGGCGAGCAGCGAGTAGATGAGCTCGTGCTGCGAGCGCGCCTTGGTGTAGTCCTCGAGCGCCTCGCCGATGTTGAGCAGAAACATCGTGCTGGAGGCCGTCGTGAAGTCGCCCTTCACGAACGAGATGCCCACGGCGGCGGCGTCGAGCACCGGCACGTCAAGACGTCCGGAGAGCAGCGACTTGAGACCCGCCCAGAGGAACCTGCGATAGCTCCAGATGGCCCACGCCGTGCGCAGCGGCATGGGCAGGAACCAGCGGCGCAGGTAGTGGAAGCCCACGAGCTCGGCGATGTCCATCAGAAGGTCGTTCGTACGCGGGGCGAAACCGCCTGCGCAGTCCTTGCGGGCGCCGTCGACGGCGGCGGCGTCGAGCATGCCAATCCAGTTGAGGGCGTCCGTGCGGGCGGCGTCGAGCGCGGCCTTGCCGCTTGCCGCCTTCCCGTCTCCGAGGGCGCGGGCGTCGGTCACGGGGGCATAGCTCAAGGCAACCGACCCGATGCGCGGGTAGACGGTGGCCTTCGTGATGGCAGGGCACTTCTCGAGCGCCACGCGAAGCGGCTCCACGTCCGCAGGCGGCACGTGCCCGGCAAGCCGGACGCGCAGGCGCCCGGGCATCTCTCTGACGAGTGTGTACTGCATGATAGTTGGTTACTCGGCCTTCTCTGCTGGCTTGGTTACTCGTCCGCTTCCGTGGCTACTCGGCGTCCTTGGTGTTGAGGTAGCTGGCCTCGTTCACGATGTCGTCAACCTGCGCCTTGGCCTGCTCGATGACCTGGTCGTAGGACTCCTTGGCGCGCATGCCGCAGGCGACGGCCTGGACATAGCCCTTCTTGGCGGTCTCGGAGGTGAGGGCGGCGACGCCCACGGTGCCGAGCAGGAAGCCGCCGGCGACGAGCAGGCCGTTCTGGGTGGACTTCTTCATGGTGATGCCTCTTTCTTCTTGTCCGACGGCCCCATGCCGTCAGGATTTCAACATGCGGAAACGCACTCAGTTGCGCGGCAAGCGAACCACGTTGCAACCGCCTGCGGACGCAGCATGAGCTGGCCCGACCGCCACCGTCGGTGCGTCTCCTTGAACAACGTTCAATAGAGTACTCACCGTTGAACAAACGTCAATTGTTAACCGACGGTAATGTGAAGGTACTGCGAATGTATGGTTCGGCGAACGGCACGCACGCAGGTCGGCTTATATGAGAGAAGTTTGGGGACAATTCGGGCACCGGTGGGATCGGCGTCTCGACCAGGGGAGGAACCGTGAAGCCTGAGATGCAGGACACGCGCGACAGCAAGACGTGCAACACCTCAGAAACCGCCCATCGCGCCATGCGGCGCAGCAAGCGCGAGATTACGAACGCCTCAGAGCTCCGGGACGTCATCGGGCGGGCGCGAGTGCTCCGCGTAGGCTTCGTCGACGACGAGGGCATGGCCGTCGTGCCGATGAACTACGGCTTCGAGTGGAACCTGGCGAGCGACGGCAACAGCCAGGAGCTGCCCACCTTCTGGCTGCACTCGGCTGGAGAGGGACGCAAGGCCGAGGCCTGGGCCTCCTCCCCCGAGGTGGCGCTTGAGCTCGACGTGGAGGGCGGCGTCATCGGCGGTGACTTCTCGTGCGCCTACTCCTTCGCCTACGAGAGCGTGATGGCATGGGGACGCATCCGCTCGGTTGCAAGCCCTGCCGAGAAGCTCCGTGGCCTTACGGCCATCATGGCTCACATGGCTCCCGACGCGCCCGTGCACTTCTCGGACGAGGCCGTGGCACACGTAGCGGTGTGGCGCATCGACGTTGAGCGAATCTCGGGCAAGCGTCGCGAGGGCATGCCAGCAGCGGGGGCTGCGGCAGGTGGCAGGCCGGCGGCTACAAGCGAGTCGGCGCCTGCGGAGGCGGCGCTCGAGGCGGCCGGCGAGACGCGCGGGAAGTCGGCGCCTGCGGAGGCGGCGCTCGAGGCGGCCACCGAGACGCGCGGGAAGGAGGGCGTGGCGCCCCGTCGGCGCTCCTCCATCGCGGGGCGCATCGGCATTCCCCTCAAGAAGCAC
>OIXX01000450.1_pt1 | contig 25714 bp, 22 predicted proteins | sample 1588161 | NCBI WGS metagenome assembly OIXX01 (sample SAMN03283274) | human gut metagenome | biome: human-associated habitat; material: feces | host: Homo sapiens | place: Peru | collected 2012
CGGCGGCGCCGTCACGCTCGGCCGCCATGGCGCTCTTGACGATACGGCCGCCGGCAGCCTCCTGCCAACGGTCGAAGACCTCCTCGGAAGGATCGATCAGGTAGGCGGGGTTCTGCGCGCCCACGTGCTTCATGGTAAAGAAGGGACCCTCAAGGTAGATGCCCTGGATGCGAGCACCGCAGAAATCGGGCCCGCGGCCCTCGTCCGCCTGGGCGATGGCGGCGCAGGCGTTCTTAATCTGCTCCACGCCGTCGGTGAACGTCGTGGGCAGCCAGCTGGTGGTGCCGCGACGGGCCAACTCAGTGGAGCTGATGTTGATGCCCTCGGGGTCGTTATCGGTCGTGGCATGGTTATAGAAGCCGTGGATGTGGGTGTCCACCATGCCCGGCGCAATCCATGTGCCCGAGTAATCTTTGATCTCGCAGGAGGGCTCGTCGGCCCGCCAGGCGCCAAAGACGCCGTCCTCGACCATGAGGTAGCCGCCCAGCTGCGGCCCCGCCGGCAGGAAGAACTTGTCGGCCTTGATAGCATACGTGCTCATCTATGCTCCCGTACTCGCAGCGCGTTTAGGGCGGGTCAAAAACCACTGCATTGTTAATTTAAGCGATTTCTCGTTGCTTTCTTACGCTTGGCACCTTTTGCACCCGTCGCAAAACACGCCAAGCCGTTTATACCCAATAACACTAGACGGCGCGGTTGTGGCAGACCTTGTACTTAAACTGGTCGGCACGCGCAACCGAACGCGTATACTCGATGACCTCGTTGCTCATGTCATAGGTGGTACGAACCAAATCGAGGACCGGCGCACCTTCGGCAATCTCGAGCAGACGTGCATCGGAATGGCGGGCGATACTCGCATAGAACTCCTCCTCGGCCAGTCGAACCTTCTCGTGATAGTCCTGCTCGATCATGTCGTACAGCGATTTGTTCTCAATCATGGGACGCTTAAGCGCAAAGAACTTGCGGCTCGGCAAATACGTACACTCAATCATCAACGGCACACCGTCGGCAATGCGTAGGCGCTTGATCTTGTACAAACGCTCGCCCAGACGCGCATTCATCTCTACGGCAATATTCTTGTCGGCCTCGACCTCGGTAAACTCAAGAATCGTCGTCTTGGGTACACGGCCGATTGCCTTCATCTGCGCGGTAAAGCTATAGGTCTGCGTGAGGTTTGCCGTCTGCAGAGAGCGATCGCACACCATGGTCCCACGGCCGCGCTGACGAACCACCAAGCCCAGGCGCTCAAGCTCCTGCAGGGCAAGGCGAACCGTCGTACGCGAAAGCCCGTAGCGTTCCGACAGATCGCGCTCGGACGGCAAATAGTCGCCAGGTCGAAGTTCGTGATCGATTTTATCGGTCAGCAAATCGACGAGCTGATCGTACAGAGGTTGTTTGCGCGCTCCCATTGCCATAATGATACCTGCCGGATAAATGACTCGAAATTGGTTGTAACCAGACACCACGTACTATAGCAGTTTTAATGGAATAACAGCAGGTCAACCCATATATTTCAATTTTTACGAGTAGATAAGCTATACACTGTAATACCAATCTCTCCCGCAACGCAAAAAGCCCGTTAGAACGATGTCCGTTCTAACGGGCTTAATCAGATATACCGGCTTCGCACTCGGAAGCTCAGGCGAACCTTATGCAAACAGGCCGTAGATGCTGATGTTGGCCTTGGCATACAGGCCGTTGGCGTACCCGGTCCACTTGGAGCTGGCGCTGGAGGCCTGCGAAGAATACTGCTGATAGGCGGTGTAGTAGGCGGTCATGGCCTGCTTATAGGTTGCGCTATCGGCGGTAAAGGCATCGTTGGCGAAGGCCTTAGCGTAGGTGCTGTTCTCGTCCTTCCAAGTGCCCTTTGAGCTATCCCACTCGTCACCGGCAAGGTTGATGATGTAGTCGGCGTAGTCCTTGCTCGCGGTCTCCTCGTTGCCGTCAGCAGGCTCGGTCGGGGCGGTAGGCATACTCGCACTATCGCCCGCCTTCTTCTTGTAGAGCTTCTGCAACGTCGCGGACTGGCGGACGATCTGCTTGGCCTGGTCCTTGGACACGCCGTACTGCTTGGCCATGGTGCCGTAGTCCGAGGTGCCGATAGAATCCTCGGCGTACTTCTTCATTTCCTTAGAAGAGACAGTGATGCCCTCGTCCTCGGCTGCATCGAGCAAAATCTTGTTGCGCACATAGGACAGGATGACGTCGGCGGACGGAGCGGTGTAATTGCCATCGCTATTCTTGACTTTATCGAGGCTATACTGGCTCTCGATGGCCTCGCGCGCGGTGATATCGCTCTTCTTGCCGTTGTAGCTATAGCTTGCCACAGTCGAATCGAGCTGGTCCTCGGTGAGAGTCGCCGAGCCGACACCCTTGCCGCCAAAGCCGCCATTGCCGATAAAGAAGCCGACCACCGCAGCAATCACGATGGCGACCACAAAGGCGGCAATCATCGTCTTCTTGTGCTTGGATGCATGGTCGTCCACGTCGCAGTCGTCATCGTCCTGCTCTTCGGGCATGAGGTTCTCGTCGGCGGCGTCGGCGGCGATCTTTGCCTCCAGGCGAGCGTCCTCCTCCTCGGCGGTCGTGCCGGCGGCAATATGTTCGGCAGACGTGCCGGCGACCAGATCGATCTTCTCGTCCTCATCACCGTCGGGGCCTTCGCCGCGCTCGATGATCTGGATGCCGTCGATCTCGTCCTTCTCGTCCTTCTTTTGAATCAGACCCATAGTCAGCTACTCCTTATTGGGAACACAATCCCTAACAGAATACGCCCGACGAGGCGCCGGGCGTATTGATTCTTAGGTTATACGCAAACACTTAAGTACTATTTAGGCGTTTGCAGCCTACATGTCTTAGGCCAAGTGCTCAATAACGGCATCGGCGAAGGCCTGCGTACCCACCGCACCCTCGACGGAACCGGTCTGGGCACGACGCACGTCGCCGGTAACCTGCTTACCCTCGTCGAGCGTGGCGGACACGGCGGCGCGGATACGATTGGCAGCATCGTTCTCGCCCAGATGATCGAGCATCATAGCCGCAGACAGAATCTCTGCCGTGGGGTTGGCGATATCCTGACCAGCGATATCGGGCGCGGAGCCGTGCGTTGCCTCGAAGATGGCGCAGTCGGCACCGATGTTGGAGCCGGGGGCCATACCCAGGCCACCCACCAGGCCAGCGCACAGATCGCTCACAATGTCACCGTACAGATTGGGCAGCACCAGGACATCGAAGTCGTCGGGGTTTTGGACCAGGCCCATGCAGGTGGCGTCGACGATCTTGTCGTTGAACTCAATATCAGGATAGTTGGCGGCCACCTCGCGCGCCACGTGCAGGAACAGGCCATCGGTCGCCTTCATGATGTTGGCCTTGTGTACGGCCGTCACCTTTTTGCGGCCGCAGCGGCGGGCATACTCAAAGGCATACTCCACAATGCGGCGGCTCTTGGCAATAGAGATCGGCTTGATCGAGATCGCGGAATCGGCGGCGAAGGTCTTTTGGCCCGAACGCTCGACGAGCTGTGAGAGCTCCTTGACCTCGGCAGCGCCCTCATCGAACTCGATGCCGGCGTAGAGGTCCTCGGTGTTCTCGCGCACGATAACCAGGTCGACATCGCGGAAACGAGAGCCGTCGCCCGGCTGCGACAGGCAAGGGCGCACGCAGGCGTACAGGTCGAAGTGCTTGCGCAGGGCCACGTTGACGCTGCGGAAGCCCGTGCCAACCGGTGTGGTGATGGGGCCCTTGATGGCAACCTTGGTCTCGGCGACCGCATCGAGCACATGCTGGGGCAACGGCGTGCCAAACTCGTCCATGACGCCGGCGCCGGCCTCCTGGACGTTCCAGTTGATCTGGACACCGGTGGCCTCGACCACGCGGCGCATGGCCTGTGTAATCTCGGGACCGATACCGTCGCCGGGAATCAGGACTACATCGTGCGCCATAATCTGTTACTCCTCGTCTTCGGCGTCGTCAGATTTTTTAACGCTAGCACGCTTCTTCTTTTTGGAGAGATCCAGGCCAAAACGTTTAACAAGCATTTCGCAAATCTCACTCGAACGGGCCTTGAGATAGCTGCCCTTGCCGTTCTCGGCGTCGAACTTAAGGCGCAGCGCGAGTTTCTCGGCAACCTCGGCGTCGATCTCGCCCTGGCCGAACTCGTACAGGCAACCGAGCATGTCGCGATACTCGAGGTCGCCGTGGTAGCACTGGATGGCCTCGTCCAGAATCGGCCAAGCCTCGCGCGACCGCTCGACGCCCGTGGCTCCCCACACGCACAGCAGGCGGAAGGCGGCGTAGCGCAGCGTGGAGGAAATCTCGTCGAACAGCGCGGTCTCGGCGCCCTCGAAGGCATCGCCCAGCTGCTCGGGGCAGGTGGTGGCGAGCGCCGCCAGGGCATCGAGGGCCTCCCAGCGGGTCTGAGCCTCGGGGCGGTCGAGCGCCTCGATCAGCGCGGGCGCGCAGGGCACGACGCGCTGGGGATCGCGCTCGGCCAGCAGATGCAGCACGCGGGCGGCAAACTGGCGGATGCGGCGCGTGGGGCAGCCGAGCTCTTGGACCAAGCGGTCGACAGCGTTCTCGTTCTCCTCTGCCAGCTGAAGCTGTGCCAGCTCCTCGTCGGTGAGCTGTTCGTCTTTATTTTCTGCCATAGTTACCTCTTCTTACTATTTCTTAGCGTGCTTGCCAGCACCCTTGCTGTCATCGGTGACTGAGATGAGCTGTCGGTCGGAAGCGCCATTGCGGCGTGCGCGACGGTGGTCCTCGGCGTCGCCCGCATCGGCGGCGGCGCGATGGGCCTTGTTGACATTAAAGACCTCGTCGTGCTTGCGCCATGGGCCGACGGATTCGCCAAAGCTCATCTTAAGACCGGCGATAAAGCCGCCGAGCCAGCCGATCGGCGCAAACTGCACCAGCGGGAACAGCGAGAACACCCAGGTCAGCAGGATGACTGCCGCCGCTCCCACAAAGTTGGCAATCCAGTAGTCGCGCTTGGTGATGACGCGCTTTTCGCACGCCCACTGGCCGCACAAAAAGCCAATGTAGATCGCAAAGAGAAAGAGCACCAGCGCAAGTACCACGAACGTCCAGCTCATGGGCGCTACTCCCCGTGATGGTGGCCGCAGCAGCACTCGTGGCCGTCGTCATGGCCGTGGCCGCCGCAGCACTCGTGGTCCTCGCCGTGGTGGTGGCCACAACCGCACTCGTGGTCGTCGCCATGCTCGCCGCAACCGCAGCCTTCCTCGTGAGCACCGTGCTCCTCGGGACGATACTGCGACCAGTCCAGACCGGCGGCGATGGCGTCGGCCTCCTCCTTGTAGAGGACCGTGATGGCCTGGGTGCCCAGCTTGGCGCCACCGATGGCGTCGAGCATGTCGTAGAGCGTAAAGGCGACGTCGGCGCCGGGCAGCGCAAGCTCGCGGTCATCGGCGTAGGCGAGCGCCAGACGCAGGTCCTTAATGAAGTGCTCGACCATAAAGCCGGGCTTGTAGTCGCCGTCGAGCGCCTTGGGAGCCAGGCTCTCCATGGCGCCGGACTTGCCGGTACCGCCCAGGATCATCTGGCGGGTCTTCTCCAGGTCAAGGCCACTCAGCTCGGCAAATGCCATGGCGTCTGCCATGCCGACCATGCAGGCGCCCAGCGACACCTGGTTCGCGAGTTTGGCAGCCTGGCCCTTGCCGGCGCCGTCGAAGCAGCAGATGTTGGCCGCAAAGGTGGCAAGGATGTCGCGGACCGGCGCGATGTCGTTCTCGGTAGCGCCCACGATAGCCGTGAGCGTACCGGCGATAGCGCCCGACTCGCCGCCGGTGACGGGGCAGTCAAACGCCATGCGGCCAGAAACCTGGGCGGCCTCGGCAATGTCACGGGCGAGCTCGGGCGAGCTCGTGGTGAGGTCGATCAAGACCGCACCCGGCTTGGTGCACGCGAGCAGGCCGTCGCCCGCCAGGTAGAGTTCCTCGACCTCGGAGGGATAGCCCACCATGGTAAAGACGACATCGGCGTTAGTCGCGGCCTCGGCCGGCGTATCGGCCCAGACGGCACCGCGCTCGATAAGTGCTGCAGCCTTGGACTTGGTGCGGTTGTTGACCGTGACGGGGTAGCCGGCGTCCAGGATGTGGCCGGCGATGGGGGCACCCATGATTCCGGTGCCGATAAATGCGACAGAGAGCTTGTTTGCCATGAAACCTTTCCTTTTGGGTTGGGTGTTGCTACCAGGTTAAATACTCGGTGACAGCGCTTGAGCTGCGGGGCGCCCGTGGTCGTAGCGTCTGTCTACTCACCGCGCACACGGCGCGCGATGCGGTCGGAAAGCGAGGCTTTCTCGGCGCGGTTCTTGCCCCAAAACGCAAGTGCCACCATGCCGGGCCCCACGTGCGAGCCAATGGTAGGACCGACGGAACTACGGATAATCGTGACGTCGGCGCAGCCCTCCTCCTTGCGAACGGCGGTCTCGAGCCAGTCACCATCCTTCTCGGCATCGGCCGTCATAATGGCGATGGGCATGGTGCGATCGGGCACGTAGTTCTCGCGGAACGACTTGAGGATGGACTTGAGCGCCTTCTTGCGGCCGCGGTTGACGCCGATCAGCGATAGCGAGCCGGCGAGGTCGTAGGAGAGCTCGGGCTTGACATCGAGCTTTGCCGTAAGCTGCGCCGCCGCGGGCGGAATGCGGCCGCCGGCGGCCAGTGCGTCAAAGCTCTCGAGCGTAAAGTAGCCGTGCACGTAGGTCTTGGCCTCGTTTGCCCAATCGACCAGCTGCTTGGCGGTGAGTCCCGCCGAGCGCTGGCGCACGGCCTCGAGCGCCAGGAGCTCGCCGGTCGCGCAGGGTAGGGCGTTGTCGACCACGTAGAGCTCAAAGTTGGGATACTCGGCGCGCACGGCATCTGCCGCCTGGCACGCGGAGTTGTAGCTCGAAGACAGCGCCGAGGTAAAGCACAGGTAGACCGTGGGCGTGCCCTCTTTGGCGCACTCGGTAAAGAACTCGATATAGCGACCGAGCGACACAGCCGAGGTGGACACGCGGGCACCGGCGCGCATGCGGTCGTAGAACTCCTTAGGGCTCATGCTCGACCAGATGTCGTCCGTGCGCTCCTCGCCATCGATAATGAAGGGGAAACCCAGGATATCGACATCGAGGTTCACGGCGACCTCGGGGCTAAAGTCGCAGCAGGTATCGACAACGATGCGGCAACGGTCCGAATGACCGGCGGATGCGGCCTTGTCCATCAAAGCGACTCCTTACGTAAAAAAGGCGGCCATCCGCATGGGATGGCCGCCAGCCGTTAACTCATGCAAGTTAACGTATTTTACTCGTCAAGTGTTTCGATACGGGGCTTGATGATGCCATATCCACCATTCTTACGGTGATACACCACATTGATGAGACCAGTCGTCGCGTTCTCGAACACGTAGAAGTCGTGACCGAGCAGATCGGTCTGCACCAGCGCCTGCTCCTCGGTCATCGGGGTGACATCGATGACCTTCTCGCGGACGAGCAGGTCGTCCTCCTCCTCGGGCAGCAGCAGATCGGCCAGATCCTCGACGCGCTCGACCGGTGCGACATCCGCGGCGCTGGCACCACCCTGGCGATTGTCCACGACCTTGGTCTTAAACTTGCGCAGCTGGCGGGTAACCTTATCGGCGGAGAGGTCGATGGCGGCATACATATCTGCGCCGTGCTCGGCAACGCGAATCACAGAACCGCGGGCACGAACCGTGACCTCGACAATTGCCGGGTTAGGGTTCGAGGGGTTCTTCTCATAACGAAGCACAACGTCGACCGTCATGGGCTCGATATCGAAAACCTTGAGCGCCTCGCCGATCTTCTCATCCACATGCGCACGCAGAGCATCGGTTACCGTCGTCTTGCGTCCAGAAACCTTGATATCCATACGTGGCTCCAATCTGCCTCGGGAACTTACTGTATTGGCTATGTACCCATTGCCGTGCATTTAATCACGCGGATTCCCAAAGACCCGAATAACGATTGCTTGATACCGCATACCGAAGTCTCGCACTTTTCCGTGGCAAAGTGCGCTATGGGAGCGCGACGGCCGCTTTGGTTTTGCACCTGAAAAAAGTCTTTGACCTGCTGGTTTTATGGAAACGAAAAAGCCGGGCTCCCCTGTTGGGAAAGCCCGGCCATGCGTGTTGAAACCGTGAAGAGGTGTCCCTCCTAGCGCATAGGAGACTCCACCCCTAGCAATAACTAGCTATTGAGCTTGTTAATGTCGTCGTCGGTGATAGCGCCCTCCTGGCTGGACGATTTATTCTCGGAGGTTGCACCCTCGCTGCTCGAATCGGAGGATGCGGACTCGCTGGAACCGGTGTCGGTCGACTGCACGTCAGCGCCCGAAACCGTCTTAGTGGTAAGGTCATAGGGCATCGTGCCATACCAGACAGAGTGGACAGCATCGAGCGTGCCGTCGGCCGTAATACCGTCGAGGGCATCGCCCACGGCACGGCACAGCCCATCGTTGGCGGCAAGGCCTGCAACGCCGAGCGTCGAGGGCGTCTCGAGAGCGCCAACGTAGGAGATCTGGCTCATCAGACGTGCGAGGTAACCGCCGGCCGTGGAATCGCAGATCACATAGTCGACCTCGCCGGACTCGAGCGCTTCAAAGCACTCATTAATGTTGGAGAAGGTCTTTTGGTTGGCCGTGACGCTCCGTTTAGCGAGCGCTTCCCGCGATGCCGAGGAAGCTTGAACGCCCAGGGTAGCGGTGTTAAGCGTTTCGGTGGAAACGCTCAGTGACTCGCCGTCGCTCGTCTTTCCGAACACCGCCGCAGCGTCGTACAGGCAGGTACCAAGCGTGCTGATATCACCATCCGTGGAATTGATGTCACCAATGAAGATGTCAGCCTTTTTGTCGCCAAGCGCGGAATTGGCAGATGACGCATCGACGAAGGCAACCTTAAGGCCCATACGGCTTGCAAGGGCGCGGGCAGCGTCGACCGCGTAGCCCGTGAGGTTACCATCGGAACCCTGCATGGCCTGCGGAGCATCGGAGGTATCGAGGGCAACCGTCAGGGTACCGGGAGTGACCAGGGCATCGTCCGACACCGCCGGCGTGACGGTCTCGCGCTCGATCTGGTCAAGCGTGGGTGTCGTGAACGTAGACAGTGGATTGAACGCGCATCCGCTCAAGCCCAATACGGCAATGACCGCCGCGGTCCCAGCACCTAACCGAGCCGCGTGCATCAAGCTGCCCCTCACCATGTCCACTACCCTGCCTTCTGTGTCGTATGCAATCCGTGCGTTGCGCGGAATAACGGGTTGTTCCCACCAGCTGACCTGGTATTTGACCCCACACTTGCGCACCGGGGTGTTTGCTCGGGAGGCCGTAGCCACCTTCACGACTGGCCCGCTCGCCCGCGAGGCGGTATTGCCCCAAAGAAAGTAGAACGGACGGTGCGGCTTACATCTAGGACGCGCCATGATCGCGCCGCGCGCACGCGGTCGCTTACGTGGATCCCTTTGACCGCGTCTGTCTTGGACTAGGATGGACATTTCGTCCGTCCGCAACCACAGCCTGGCAGGAACGTAGCGCATTATAGCTAAGTTCAAGCTAAAGTTTAAGGTTAGGGGCGTCATTCGCACCATGAGCACAGATTTTGCAGGTCGGAACGGACCATTCGTTCCCCTGTGAAGCCCGGAGCTCCCCTGCGGGGAGCTCCGGGGCACCCGTCCCCGGGCGCCGTGTGCAAAAAACGTCAAATATGAGTACTGCTACCAATTAAGTAGCAGCGTTATTTCACCCTGCAAGCCGTTTTCGATCCCTTTGCAGTATGTCCGGAGCCCCGATACTCCACATTTGTCTATTATCTATTCGATGTATGCCCGTCTCCGGTCCAAAAATCTTTGATTTTGCTGTTACTAATCTAGTGGCAGTACTCATATTTGACGTTTTTTGCACAGGACATATAAACAGACCCCCTATAAAGCCATAGTTTTACGCCGGCTTGAGCCCAAAACACGCTCGAAGTGTATTCAGCAGCGCGTCCTGCTTCTTCCGACGAGCCTCCACGCGATTTTGGTACCGCTTGCCCATGCGTTGATGGATGCGCCATGCGAGCGCTTCCATCGCTTCCATGTCGCAGAGCATTTCGTTGTTGACCGTCGCGACCTCGATTCCCATAGTAATCAAGCCCGTGTTGCGTTTTTCATCATGGATACGTCCCCTCCGGGAGGAATGTCCCAGCTCACCGTTGTATTCCAGATCAAACCGGGCTGCTTCCTGATACGCATCGCAAACTACATGCGGCATCCCCGAGATTGCCTGCGCGCGGTCATCGAACTCGATCTTGTAGTCGGTCTTAAAGGGACCGCAGGCAAATCCGCCGTAGGAAAACGGAAGCGAAAACAGGGCGAGCATGATGCACTCCATGGGTGAGAGCAAGTTTTCCGAAAGATAGGGACACAGACGCTGCAGCTGTTTGGCCGCGTTTCCCTTGCATACCGCGAGGTAATCTGCCAGGTGATCGGGCGTCAGCACTGGCTCGACTTCAAAGTAGCCCACGTCTGCCGGTTGGTCCTTGTCCTTTGCAAGCCTGTTCACGGTGGGCGAGCTGTAAGGGGGTAGATACTGTCCGCGATCGCTCAGTGAAATCTTGGAACACAGTTCCTGGGCCAGGGCAAACGCCTGGATACAGCCGACCTCGCGGGCAACGGCAACACAAAGGGCCTCGGGAGATAGGCTGTACACCCCCGGTTCCACCTCTAGAATCGAGCCGGCAGGCAACCCGGAACACACGGACCAGCTCACGCCAGGCATGCGGCGGCGCTGCGCCGCAGATCCCACCAGCAAGCACAGATCTTCTTGCGCCTCGCCGCTTTTGGCTCCGATCCGTACCAAGTCGGGAAGATAGATGTCCTCGGTCGAGGGCGACGACGTGCGCAGCACGCGGCGCTCTTCATCGGGATTAAGGTCCTTCCAGCTGATATAGCCCATCTGTCGGCGCTCGGCTCGAATCATGCGCAACGCCGAGGCGCCCGCCAGGATCACGGAAGCCGCTAGCTGCTCTTTTGTCGGTTTGTTGCACTGCCTGATTGTTACCGCCACATGAATCACCCCTACCAAACGCGTGCGATAGCGAGGCCATCAACGGCCGCGGCACCGGCGCGCTTGAGTTCCGCCGAAGCCGCTGCCATCGTCGCGCCCGTGGTGATAACGTCGTCGATAAGCAGCAGGCGGCGGCCCCGCACGTCCTCAACGGTCTCGTACATGCCTCGGGCGCGTTCACGGCGTTCTTCACGACCGAGTTCACGCTGGTCGCCATGGCCGTACTTGACGAGGGCATCGAGCAGCGGGACACCCGACAGCTCGCAAAATGGGCGCGCGATGGCTTCCATATGATCGAAGCCGCGCCGCCGAAACGCCGCCGCCGTCGCGGGCACAAACACCACTGCATCGGCGCCGGACAACACACCGCCTAAGCGCTCGGGTGCCGCGGCCTGGGCATGTAAAGCGGTGTCGTATAGCAGCTCTGCCAGATACGGCGCCAGGCGTCGCTCGCCCGCGTCTTTGTACGCTTTAATGATCCGCGGCAGCGGATGCGTGTAAACGGCACATGCCAGGCACCGGTCGAGCGCTTCGGCCATCGCCGAGGACGTACCCTCGACCGAGCACTCGGTGCACAGCAAGTCTCCAAACGGGGCGCCACATCGAGTGCAGCTATGCCGCGGGTCGATGAGCACAAGCGCCGCCAAGCAATCTTGGCAAATAAGCGCACCGGAGCGCTCGCAGCCGGCGCATCGCGTGGGCGACAACGCCTCAAGCGCCTCGTGCGCCGCCCGCTCGGCAAACGGTAGCAATTCGTCCGCAAACGGTAGGATGCCGGCACCTTGCAGGCATCCCAACACATTCAAATGTCTCTTCACGACACAACCCTCCCTACGCTCGGTCGCAGGGAGGGCTGTTGATTCAGCGCTATGGTACCCCGACGCGTTTGGGGTCAGGCAGGTTAAATCCGTTTGCGGGCGCTATTCGCCGGTGGGCGGTTGCGGTGTGGACGAGTTTTGGTTCGAGCCCTCGCCACCATCTTGACGCGGCTTGCGGGAACGGCGACGGCGACGGCGCTTCTGGCCCTGGTCGGCCGAACCCTCGCCACCACGATCTTCGCGCGACTCGCGTTCGTCGCGGGCAGCGCCGCGCGCGGCCTTGGCCGCCGCCCCTCCGCCATCTCCAGGGCGACGGCGTGTGACCTTGACCTCGCCATCCGAGACCTGATCGGCCACGGAGGGCACCGAGGGCTTTTGCTGCGTGCCCGAGGAATGGCGACGACGCGGACGCGGGGCGCGCTCGTCATCGTTGCGCTGCTTGCCACCCTTGTCGGCAGGCGTATCGGAACCCAAACCACCCTTGGGGGCGGCACCGGCTTCGCGAGCGGCTGCGGCGCGGAAGGCGTCCTCACGCTCCTCGCTCGACAGATGGCGGCGGCGACGGCGCGTGGGGTTCATGCCACCGCCACGATTCTGCTGCTGAGGCTGCTGAGCCTCGCGCTCGCGAGGGGAATTCTTGCCTGCGGAAGCGGCCTCGCCGGCATTGCCCGAACCCGAGCGATTGCGGCGGCGACGTCCACCGGAAGCCTCCTCAGCCTCGGGTGCCTCGGCCTTGCCGCGACCCTTGCCGCGGCCGTGACTCTCGCCCTGGCTCTGACCGGCACGGGTATCGGCGTCTGCATCGCGACGGCGGCGCCCGGGCATCGTCGTCCCCGCCAGACGGTCGGCGCTCGACAGGCCATCGCCCACGTCAACGCCGTTCTCGCGGTCGAGCTCCATAAGCGCCAGGCGCATCTCGGGCGACTCGATACGCTCGAGCACATCGCGCGTCACGCAGTCGGGGCGGCAGCTGCAGCCCTGCTCGGCGGCCTTCTTTTTGCAGCCCTCGGAGCAGGTCATGTCGGCCAGGTTGACCTTAAAGACTTTGCCGTTCTCCAGGCGCAACACCAGCTGCTCACGCGGCGTGTCATATTCTTGGATGCGCGCCTTGCCAAGCGGCGTATCGATAAGCGTCTTCTTTTTGGGCGCGCGGCTCTTAAAGTCCTTGTACGCCTCAAACTCGTAGCGCAGGCAGCACATCAGGCGGCCGCAGACGCCGCTAATCTTGGACGAGTTGAGCGGCAGGTCCTGCTCTTTTGCCATGCGGATCGAAACCGGCTCAAACTGTCCGCCAAAGCGCGTGCAGCAGAGCTCCTGGCCGCACTGGGCATAGCCGCCCACCAGGCGGGTCTCGTCACGCACGCCGATCTGGCGCATGTCGACGCGAATGTGCAGCGTCGAGGACAGGTCCTTGACGAGCTGACGGAAATCGACGCGCTCCTCGGCAGCAAAGTAGAACACAGCCTTCTCGCCGCCAAACAGGTACTCGACGCCGACCGGCTTCATCTCGAGATCGAGCTCCTTGACCAGGCGGCGGAAGTCGACCATGGCCTCGTCACCCTGGATAGCCAGGTCGTCGGCAAGCTGCAGGTCGATGTCGCTCGCTACGCGCAATACGGGCTTGAGCGGCTGACCGATTTCGTCGAGCGGCACCTCGAAGGGATCGGCCGTGACCAAGCCGATCTCGGTTCCGCGCTCGGTAGAACAGATGGCATAATCGGCCTCGAGGATATCCAGATCCTGCGGGTCGAACCACAGGTCGCGCGAGGCGTAGGTAAACTTAACGGGTACGACTAACGGCATTTCAGTGCCTTCCTGATATCGAACAGCATGACCTCGATGGCCAGCTGGGGAGTAACGTTTCTGGCGATGTTGCGCTCAGCGGTGGCAACCGCCTCGAGCGCCCGGGTGGCACCCGCAACATTCGTCGCCGCGGCAAGCCGCCCAATCGTGTCACGCACGTCCTCGTTCACAACGTCTGCCGCCTCATCCTGAAGCGTCAGCAGCACGTCGCGCATGAGCGTCCGCGCGCTCGCCAGCGCTTCCATGATACCCGAACGCTCGCGTGCGTTGAGTTCGCGCTTGTTGCGGTCCTCAAGCTGCTTCAATGCTCCACGCGACAGGTAGTCGGCATTTTGCTCGAGCACCTTTTCCTGCGTTGACTTGACCTCGGCGAGCGGCGCCTTAACGGCGACGATGAGCGACTTGGCGCGACTGAGCACATCGGCCTCGTCGGCGGCGATGAGCGAGTCGAGGGCACGGACCATCTGGCGACGGGCGTCCTGGCGTTCGGCGCTCTTGAGGAACTCGATACCACGCGTGGGGCTTCCCGCCACGGCAACGGCCATGCGGCAACGCGCCGGGTCCTGTCCGGTCGCGCGGCTCACGGCTTGCGCGGCCACAGTAGGCGATACCAGTCTAAACGGCACGCACTGGCAGCGGCTCACGATCGTGGGCAGTATCACGTCGGTCGAGGTGCCCAGCAAAATGAACATGACGCCCTCGGGCGGCTCCTCGAGTGTTTTGAGTAGCGCGTTGGCGGTGTTGGCGCGCAGTTGCTCGGCGCGATCGACGATATAGACCTTGGCCTTGGCGCGGATGGGCGCCAAGGGCACGTCGTCGAGCAGCTCGCGGGTCTGCGCGATGAGGTAGCCCGTAGCGCTTTCGGGGGTGTAATAGTGCACGTCGGGGTGCGTATGGCGCGCGACGCGCACGCAGCTGTCGCACGAGCCGCAGCCGTCCTGCTCGCACAGAAATGCCTGGGCAAGCGCCCATGCGGCGTCGAGCTTACCGGCGCCGGGTGCGCCCAAAAACAGGTAGGCGTGCGATGCGCGGCCGTTGGAGACGGCGTTGGTCAAAAAATCGCGCACGCGCTGTTGGGTGTCGAGCTTGGCCAGCAGGCTTGCCTGAGCGGGGGCCATGTTACTCGGCCTCCTTGGCAAGCGCGGCGACGACAGCGCCTTGCGGAATGTCGAGACCGTACGCGCGAACCTGCTCGACCGTCTGCGCGAAGACCTCCTCGATAGGCACGGTGGCGTCGATGAGCTTTACACGGTCTGGCTCCTCGGCAGCAATGGCACAAAATCCCTGATAGACGCACTCCTGAAAGGCCATGCCCTTGGCCTCCATGCGATCGGCCGCACCGCGGGCCGCCATGCGCAGCGCCGCCTGCTCGGGCGTGATGTGATAGACGAGCGTGAGCGCCGGATGCGTCCCGGCGACAGCCAGGTTGTTGGCATCGCGTACCACCTGACGGTCGAGGCCGTCGGCAAACGCCTGATAGCAGGTCGTGGAATCGTAGAAACGGTCGCACAGGACCACCTTGCCGGCAGCGAGGGCGGGAGCGATGACCTCGTGCACCAGCTGGGCACGCGCGGCCTCGTAGAGCAGCAGCTCGCAGGTGTCGCCCATTGCCGTGTTGGCGGGATCGAGCAGCAGAGTGCGAATCTTTTCGCCGATGGTGGTGCCGCCCGGCTCGCGCAGAGTTACGACCTGATAGCCAGCGAGGTCGAGCGCGCGGGCCAGCAGGCGCGCCTGCGTGGACTTGCCGGCACCGTCGACGCCCTCGAGCGTGATAAAGCTATGTTGAGCGGGCTCAAAAGCCATGGGCGCAACCCCTTCCTGCAAGGCGCGAAAATGTAAGTTATAGCAACCAATCCATGATACCCCAGCGTCCGGTGCACCCCAAATCGGGCCTAGTCATTGGGGACGTTCTTAAATGGCTAGGTGGCAGTTAGGGACGTTCCTAAAGTGCCAGCAGAAAAGGAACGTCCCCACCTGCCGACCCTCTAAGTTGCGGTGAAATAGGAACTGAATACACCTTCTAACAGCAAATACAATCCTATTTCACCGCAAGTTAGGAGTGGGCGCGAGCGTTGATGGCGAAGGAAATATCGCGTTCGAGGGCTAGGGCCTGTTCGCGTTCGAGGTCTTGGGTGAGGATTGCCAGCACGTAAGGGCGCTCGGCGTAGACGATTGCTGCATCGTGCTGAGCATTCGCCAGACTGCCCGTTTTGTGCGCGACCAAAACGCCGCCGGGAACGCCCTCGACAATACCGCGCGCGTCTTCCTGCGCCAGCAGATATCCGCGCCCTCGCTCGCACAGCGCGGGCGTCGCGATGGTCCCCGCCGCCAGGCGCTGCAACACGGCCGCAGCATCACGGGCGCTCGTATAGTTCTCGCGACCTTGTGCCTGGGCCTCAGCATCCATCATCAAACGAGCGAGCACGGTCTGGGTCAGCCCCAATGCGGCACACGTTTCGTTGACCGCATCCATGCCAAGCCTGCCGATAACAAGGTTCGCCGCCACGTTGTCGCTCTGGGCGATCATGGTGTGCAGCAGTTCATCTACGCTGTACGACACACCCGCGCCGCGCGACTGAATGTTGCCGCTGCCACCCACGACATCCTGTTGCGTTACCATTATCTGCTCGTCGAGGGGCAGCTCGCCCGCCGTCGCGGTCTCGAGCGCACAGGCGAGAACGGGAAGCTTGATGATGCTTGCCGCCACACGTCGCGCGTCCGGCGCCACAGCGACTTCACCATCGAGTGGCGCGAACGTTTGAGGATCAAGCGCCACAGCATAGACCGAAGTAGACCCACTATACGGCTCGGCAAGGGCTTCGATATCTTGCTGAAGGCCGGCAATCCAAGAAGCCCAGGCGACAGCTTCCGTCTTTTGAGCGGACGGATGATTCACTTTTTGTTTGACAGGGACAGCGGAGCCCCCAGCCTCGTTGCGGCGCGCGGTACAACCGCCGAGACTCATCACCGAGGCAAGCGCTCCGGTCAACATCCCGGCACAAAACACTCGACGCGAGCAATCGCGCGCAGCGAGGGACGCATCCCCCGGCGGGAACCGGAACGCCTCCACGTTGTCGCCGCCACCCCGACCTTGCTCGCCGCAGTACACAGACTCACTCCCCACCATCGCATTCTACCGAGCCGTCGATAAACGGCCGCACCGGACACCCAGCTCGCCACACTCATTGTGACGCATGCGACAGGGCTTGCGCTGCGCGACTATCCTCACATAACCAGTTGGGTCGGCGCGGCCCAACCGCACCTGAACCACCTTATAATCTAGCCAACACATCGAATGGAAGGAACCATCATGCCCCGGTTTTGCACCCATTGCGGCAAGCTTCTGAAAGACGGCGAGCGCTTCTGCACCAACTGCGGAACGCCGGTAACCGATGATGGCAAGGCCGCTCAGCCGCAAGAGGGTGCACAGGCAGCCGAACATGCCGCCGCGTCCGATGCCGCCTTCGACACCGCCGCGACCTCGGTTCAGTCTGCGCAGCAGCCCACGGCGACTCAGTCCCAGCAGGCGGACGTGACCGTGCAGTCCGTTCATCAGCCCGCGCCCGCTCCCCAGCCGGAAGCTGGCGCGACGCAGCAATGGGCGACGCCAGCCGGCTCCGCGCCGCAGCAGCCCATACCGACCGCCATTCCGCAGGCCGGCGCCCCCGCTGCTCCCAAGAACAACAATGCGCTGCTCATCGGCATTATCGCCGTACTCGTTGTCGTGATTATCGCGCTGGTCGCATTCTCTATGATCAAGCCTTTCGACAAGGGCGCCGATGATACCAAGGGCACGACGATCGAAAAGGTCAAAATCGACCACGATGACGATGATGCCTCCGTTAAGGGCGACCCCAACAAGCTTGACGATGATGACGAGGACGCCGACGAAGACGACGCCATCGGCGAGCAGAACGTCTACGACCAGCTGAGCTCCTACTACAACAGGCTCTCCGATCTTGACCAACAGGTCCGCGACTGCGCCACCACATTCAACACGTATTACCTTAAGGATGACCGCAGCTCGCGTCAGTCGGCCAGCGACACCGCCGAGGCGCTCGAGGATCAGATCGGCGCCCTCAAGGACGAGGTCGAGGACCTGGATGTTCCCGTCGACTCGCAGAACTACAGCTCGTGGAAAGACATCATCGCGCTCTACGATGACCTGGAGAATCGCGTCGACGTCATTTGCGACGCTTGGGAAATCAGCCTTGAGTACTCCAGCCCCGCCAATCACAAGGACGAGATCGTGGCGCCGCTGGCGCGCGACAACGTAGCGGGCACCAACGACAACAAATACCGTCTGGACTTTGAGGACCGCTACCCCGGCGCAAAGCCCGTCGAAGTGAACTAGTCGCATACGAAACTAGTCATTGGGGACGTTCTTAAACGACTAGTCATTAAAGAACGTCCCCAATGACTACCCAAAAAAACGAGCGAGGATTTTGAGGTCCTCGCTCGTTTTTTTAGGCATTGTTTCGACCGTGCGGCTACTTATCAGCAGCGGTCTTTTTGGTAGTCGACTTCTTCGCGGTCGTCTTCTTGGCGGCAGTGGCTTTCTTAGCCGTCGTCTTCTTGGCCGCGGTCGTCTTCTTCGCCGTGCTCGCCTTGGTCGCAGTCTTGCGGCCGCGGGCGGGCTTCTTCTCCTTGGTCGGGCAATCCATGTTGACGCAGATACGCCACGGACCGCGCGCCGTATTGACCACCACGATGGGGGCGCCGCACTCGGGACAGGTCTCGCCCGTCGCCTCGAGCTTGCCACGCGCCGGCAGCGGATAGCTCACGCCGCAATCGTCATAGTTGGTGCAGCGAATAAAGCGCTTGCCGCTCTTTTCGCTCTTGTGCGCGATCAGGTCGCCATGGCGTCCGGCCTCGGCGCACACCTTGCACTCACCCACCTTAAGGTCGGGCTCGTAGTTGGTGGGGCACGTCGGGTTCACGCAGATCTCGAAAGCCTTCTGGCGGAACGGCTGGCACTTAATGCGCGGTGCACCGCACTCGGGACACACAGCGGCCTCGCCCTCAAGCGGGCTCACCTTGACGCCGCTCGGCACCGGATAGGTCACATCGCAGTCGGGCCAGCCCATGCAGCCGATAAAGCCGCCGCGGGTCTTGGCGCTCGTCTTCATAACCAGGTCCTTGCCGCACTTGGGGCAGGCGCCCACGCGCGCATCGGCCGTGACGGCGTCGCTGATGGCGTCACCCAGCTCCTGCGTATGCTTGAGCAGCTCGTCGAGCACGCCAGCCAGCAGCGCGCGCGAGTGCGTCACGACATGCTCTTCGGTATCCTCGCCGCGCTCCACACGGGTCATATCGCCATCGAGCTCGCTGGTCATATCGGGGCTCGTGATGCGCGGGGCAAACTGCGTCAGCGCATCGATGATGGCGATACCCAGCTGGCTCGGCTCAACGGGATCATTTTTGAGATAGCGCACGGCATACAGGCGCTCGATAATGCTCGCGCGCGTGGACTTGGTACCCAGGCCGCGCTTCTCCATCTCCTGCACGAGCTTGCCCTGGCTGTAGCGCGCGGGCGGCTCGGTCTGCTTGGCCTCGAGCTTCATGTCGAACACGTCGACCGTATCGCCCTGTTCCAGCGGCGGCATCTGCTCGTCGCGTTTAAGGCCGTACGGATAGGCCTCGCGGAAACCCGGGATCACGAGCACGTCGCCCGAGGCTACGAACGGCTCGCCATTGACGTCGAGTTCGAGCTTGGTGTTCTCGATGGTCGCAGGACCCATAAGCGTCGCCAGGAAGCGGCGGGCGATGAGGTCGTAGAGCTTGCGCTGGCCGCCATCGAGCGTGGACGGATCGCCCTCGCCCGTGGGATAGATAGGCGGGTGGTCGGTGGTCTCGACCTTGCCGCGCGTGGGCTTCATGGGACCGGCGAGCACCTTTTTGCACACGGGCGCCAGCACCGGGTTAATCTTTGCCAGGTCGCTTACCACGGCGCCCAGATCGAGCGTCGCAGGGTACACGGTATTGTCGACACGCGGATAGCTGATGAGACCGGCCATGTAGAGGGACTCGGCGATGCGCATCGTACGCGCAGGCGAGATGCCCTCAGCCGCGGCGGCAGCTTGCAGCGAGGTCGTCGCAAACGGCGTGGGCGGCTGCTGCTTACGCGAGCGCTTGGTCACCGCGGCAACGGTCGCCGTCGTAGCGCCGTCGACGTGACCGTACGCCATCTCGGCAGCATCTTTGTCGGTAAAACGCGCCGTTTTGTGCGCAATCTTAAAGCGGTCGTCCTCGGCTGCGCCCTGCGCGGCACCCATGCCGCGAATCTGCCAATAGTCCTCGGGCACAAACGCCATGCGCTCGCGCTCGCGCTCGACCACCAGGGCGAGCGTCGGCGTCTGCACACGGCCGGCAGAGCGCACGTTACCAAAGCCGCCAAACTTGGCGAGCGTCAGGTAACGCGTGAGCACCGCGCCCCAAATGAGGTCGATGTGCTGGCGGCTCTCGCCGGCGTCGGCCAGATTCTGGTCGAGCGAGACGAGATTATCGAAGGCCTGCGTGATCTCGGCCTTGGTAAACGAAGAGTACTGGGCGCGGGCAACCGGCAAGTCCGGCGCAACCTCGCGCACTTTGTTGAGAGCGTCCGAGCCGATCAGCTCGCCCTCGCGGTCGAAGTCCGTGGCGATAATGACGCTGTCGGACTTTTTAGCGAGGTTCTTGAGCGAACGAATGAGCTCCTTCTCGGCCGGTAGCTTAATGACGGGCGCCCAGGTGAGATACGGCAGACTCTCGAGCTTCCAGCCCTTGATGGAAATGCCATCGGCAAGGAACGGCTTGCGCTTGGTGTCGTACGGCGGGCGGGCCAGGCCATCGGGCATATCGGCCGGCAACATCTCACCGTCCTCGGTCACCGAATACCAACCCAGCTTTTTATCGAACAGCACGCTGTCGCAAAAATCGGGCGCCAGGATGTGACCGGCAAGGCCGATGGTCACGCACTCCTCGCCCTTCCACTCAAAACGGTAGATGGCGGTGTTGTACACCTTGTCCTTTTTGGGCTTACCCGTAGACAGCCGCTCGGCGATCTGACGCGCGGCGTCGTTTTTCTCGGCGATGATGAGCTTCAAAAGAGGCTCCTATCTCGTATCTCTGCGGCGACGCCCGCCCGTATGGCGGCCGACTTACGCCCTTGCTTGCTCAATCTGCCCGATGAGCCAGTCGCACCAGGCATCCATGCCCTCGCCCTTGCGCGCGCTCACGGCAAACCGCGGCGCCTGCGGATTGAGGTCATCGAGTGTCTTAGTATACCTATCCATGTCAAAATCGAAAGCCGGGGCCACATCGACCTTGTTGAGCAGCTGTGCGCCGGCGTGCTGGAAGATGCCCGGGTACTTGATGGGCTTGTCGTCGCCCTCGGGCACCGAGAGGATCATGATGGACAGGTTCTCGCCCAGGTCAAAGTCGACTGGGCAGACCAGGTTACCCACGTTTTCGATAAAGATGACGTCGATATTCTGAAGACCCACCGCCTGGTCGAAGGCGTCGACGGCCTCCATGATCATGTTGCCCTCGAGGTGGCACAGGCCACCCGTGTTGATCTGGATGGCGGGCATGCCGGCTTCCTTCATGGTGACGGCGTCGACGTCCGAGGCGATATCGCCCTCGATGACGGCACAGCGCAGGCCGGCCTTGTCGCGCAGGCGCTCGTTGGTGCCCAGAATCGTAGTGGTCTTGCCCGAGCCGGGGCTCGACAGCACATTGATCACATAGGTGTTTGTCTCATTAAATCTCTGACGCAGCTGATCTGCCAGGCGCTCGTTGCGCGACAGAATCGGCGATGCGATATCAATCGTTTTCTCGGCCATGGTCGGCACTCCTTAACTTCTAACAGTTATACCCCGTTCCCAGGTGGCTGGTGGGCTAATCGTCGGGGGTTTCGATTTCGATACTGGCGATGTCGAGCTCGCGGCCGTGCAGCAGGCGCACGTTGGCGCCGCCACATTGGGGGCAGCGGCAGTGGAAACGGTCGTGATCGAAGATCTCGCCGCAGTCCAGGCACTCGCTTTGTGGATGGACTTCCTCCACGGCAAGCTCGCAGCCGCACGTGAGCGGGTCCTCGTCGCGAAACGTCTCCCACGCAAAGTCGAGCGCCTCGCGCACGACCTCGGTCATATCCCCGATACGCAGCGTTACCAAAACGGCGCGCGAGGCCCCCGCCCCACGCGCCGCGCGAATCACTGTATCGAGTATGCCGTTGACAATGCCAACCTCGTGCATACCGATTTACTCCTCGTCGTCCTCGTCGTCCGAGAACAGGTCCAGACGACTCACGAACAAGCCCTCCTTGCCCTCGCGCGCGGTAATGACCACGCGAGCGATGGCAAGCGAAATCTCGTAGAGCGAGAGCAGGGCACCATACATGAGGCCCAGCGTAACGGGCGAGCCGTCGGGCGTAATCACAGCCGATCCCACAAGCAGGCCAACGTATACATAACGCCAGGCACTGCGGAAAGCAGCGTAGGAGACGATGTGGAAGACGGACAGGTAGAAGATGATGAGCGGCAGCTCAAACGCCACGCCAAAGCCGATCATAAAGAGCAGCTCCATGTTGACGTAGTTCTCCAGATCGGGCAGCGCCGTGGCGACGGCCGAGGTCTCGCCGATGAGCCACTCAAAGCCCGCAGGAATGATGATGAAGTAGCAAAAGATTGCACCCAGGAAGAACAGCACCGTCGAGGCGAGCACCGTGGGCACAACCCACTTGCGCTCGTTGGGGCGAAGCGCCGGCAGGAAAAACGCCAGAATCTGCCAGATGATCATGGGCGTGCACATGACAATGGCCATCTTGATGGCCAGCGAGAAGCGCAAGCCAAAGCCGCCGAGCGTGGTGGTGATGTAGAACTTACCGTCCGGCACAAAAGAGCGGATGGGGTCTTCCAGGATATCGAGCACCACGGGCGTGGCGAAATACAGCACGATGGCGGCGGCAAACACCGAGACGACCACGATGGTCAGGCGGCGACGGAGCTCTCCCAGGTGATCGAAAAGCGGCATACGCGCAGGTCCGATAGGCATTACTCATCGCCTCCCTTCGGGGTGTCGGCGACAGCGGCGTCGTCCTCGGCCTCGAGCTCGCGAGCGAGCTGGTCGACGACCTTGCGCTTGCGGGGACGACGGGCATAGAGGTCAGCCGTCGTGGGCTCTGCCGGCTCGGGCTCCGGCTCTGCAGCAGGCTCGGGCTCGGCGGCGGCAGCGGCAGGCTCGGGCTCGGCGCCCTCGGTCGCAGACCCCTCGGCAGCATTCTCGCCCTCAGCAGCGCCCTCGCTTGCGGCCTTCTCGGCGGCAAGACGGGCGCGACGCTCGGCAAAGGTCTCCTTCTTGGCGGCCGCTGCCGTCTCGGCGGCATCCTCGTCCGCATCGGAATCGTCATCGACAGCAGCCTTCTCGGGCTTGACCGGGGCCGACGCGGCCTTGCTTACCGGATCGATGATCTCGGACTGAACAACAGCCGTCATCTTTTCCTGCGTCTCGCGGAACTGACGGATGGCACGGCCGATCGTGCGGCCCATCTGCGGGAGCTTATCCGGGCCAAACAGCAAAAAGCCGAAGACCACGATGATCGCGAGCTCACCCTCTCCAATACCAAACACACATACCTCCAAGGCTCGATGTGAGTCGAGCCCGCACCGCGCCATTCGGCCGGAACTCGTCTATTCTTTCGGTCAAGTATAGCGCCCGGACGCCAAAACGTCCGAGCGCATCACAAACATATGCCAAACGGCACGCCCTTTTGGGGCCAAGATTATGCAGCGGTGATCGAAATCTCCTGGTCGACACCCAACAGCTGAACCACGCGCATCACCGGGGGCTGCACATTGGTGCAGCTAAAGCGCTTGCCGTGGTCGACCGCGTGGTGCGCGGCGCCCACGAGCACGCCAATGCCCGTCGAATCGATGTAGCTCACCTGGGCAAAATCGAGCTCAACGGCCTCAGTGGGCTGCTCGAGCGCCAGGTCTATGGCATTGCGCAGGCTATCGGCGTTAGAGATATCGATCTCGCCGGTTACCTTAATGGTGTAGAGCTCTGGCGTGGGGTTGGTGGAAATACCCAAATCCATGTATACGCTCCTTTACGTATCGAAAATGCGGATAGTACGGGAAGCCGCGCGTTAGGCGCGCTCGGCACGCGCAAGCTCGGCAGCGACAAGCTTTACGGCCAGCACCAGCACATCGAGCGCGGCCTCCAGGTCCTCGACCGTGGGATAGCTCGGCGCGATGCGGATGTTGGTGTCGCGCGGGTCCTTGCCATAGGCCCAAGTGGCACCGGCCGGCGTGAGCTTGACGCCCAGGTCGGCGCAAAGCGCGGCGACCTTTTGGGCCGAGCCCTCGGGACCATCGAAGCTTACAAAGTAGCCGCCGCGGGGGTGCGTCCAGGTGGCACAGCCCGTGTCGCCCAAGCCCTCGGTGAGCTTGCGCTCGACGGCCTCAAAGCGCGGGCGCAAGAACTCGGCATGCTTTTTCATGTGCTCCTTGACCGCCTCGATGGTGGGAAGGAAGCGCACGTGACGCAGCTGGTTGAGCTTGTCGGCGCTGATGAGGCCGGCCTTCAGGCGCTTGGAGAACTCGGCGATGACCGCGGGGCTCGCACCGATAAAGCCGATGCCGGCGCCCGGGAAGGTAATCTTGGACGTCGAGGCAAAGGCCACCACGCGATCCTCGGTGCCCGCCGCCCGAGCGAGGTCAAAGATGTTTGCGAGCTCGTCTGACTCGTCGTACAGGTCGTGCACGCAGTAGGCGTTGTCCCAAAAGATGCGGAAATCGGGCGCGGCCGTGGGCATCTCGACCAGGCGGCGCACAGTGTCCTCGCTAAAGGTGATACCCGTGGGATTGGAATACTTGGGCACGCACCAGATACCCTTGATGGAATCGTCGGCGGCAACGAGGCGCTCGATCTCGTCCATGTCGGGGCCGCTGTCGGTCATCGCGACGGGGACGTTCTCGATGCCCAAGTCGGCGGTGATGCCAAAGTGGCGATCGTAGCCGGGAACGGGACACAGGAACTTGACCTTCTTGCCGTCGTGTGCGGCCTCGTAGGCGTCCCAGGGCTCGCTACCGCACGAACCGCAACGCCAGAACATGCCGGCGATGTCATGCTCGATCAAAAGGCTCGACGAACCCAGCACGAGCGTCTGCTCGGCGGGGCAGCCCAAGAACTCCCCTGCCAACTTGCGTGCCGAGGGAATGCCCTCGAAGCAGCCATAGTTGGAGCAGTCGACGCTGCCGTCGTGCAGATCGGCGTCGGCGTTGAGGATATCGAGCATGGGGCGCGAGATGTCCACCTGGGCGGGTGACGGCTTGCCGCGCGCCATATCGAGCGCCAGGCCCTTGGCCTTGACCTCGGCGACCTCGGCTTTGAGCGCCTCGATGGCGGCATCGAGTTCGGTGGTCTCCATCTTCTGGTAGATCGTCTGCATGGGTGCGACCTTTCGCGAAGCGGTACATTGCAGTTCTTCTAAGTATAGACCGCCACCGTCGAAACGTTATGAAGCCGTGATAGATTAAGTCCATCGCAATGAATTACGAATCGCCGCGCATGCCGGCGTGGGGCGCCCAAGGAGGCACTATGGAGTACGGATCGTTCCAGGCCGAGGAATTCGGCGACCTGCAGCGCCTGGTCGACGGGCTGTTTTACGACCACCACGCCATCGACCGCCTGGATCTGATCGTACAGGCCGAAATCTTGGACCTGGCACCCGATCTCATGGAAATCGTCAACCTGCTACCGCCCGGCTATTACGACCGCCAGTCACTCTGCGACCAGCTCAACTCCGCCTTGGCCGCCCACGGCTGGGGCGCCGTCTACGGCACCGTGGAATAAGCCTCAAGGCCGACGATTTGGCCCGTTTCCCGACCCTGGCGAGGCTTGTTTTAGGGCTTGCGGCCAAAAAAGGGCAAATATGAGTACTGTTACCTTTTTAGTAGCAGCGATTCTTGGCCGTAATCGGCAAAACTGGACTTGAAATTGGTCGCGCGCGCGGACGTGGTGTAAGAGTGTCCTGAGGTCCGTCGCTGCAAGTCC